>Ga0210043_1000516_pt1 | contig 40740 bp, 37 predicted proteins | sample CryGeymet201501t_FD_183990 | JGI IMG/M metagenome (GOLD analysis project Ga0210043, IMG submission 183990) | Groundwater microbial communities from Crystal Geyser aquifers in Utah, USA - Crystal Geyser metaG 2015-01t (SPAdes) (version 2) | ecosystem: Environmental > Aquatic > Deep subsurface >... | reverse complement strand
AAAACTTGGCTTGGTCAGAAGAGTACTTGGAACGGCAGTTATTCTCTTCCGACCTCGCAGACTACGATCAACCTTCTACTGTGAAGCCCGTACCCTACAACTATGTTTTATAATGCGCTGGCCCTGGCGCCCTCGCCTTGGCCGCCAGTGGGCAGAAATGCTCAAAAATCCCCCGGCAAGAACCAGCAGAGCCGCGGGAATAAAGGCCCAGGAAGGGATTTCCCGAAAGAGAATCCAGGCGAAGAAACTTGCCCACATGAATTGGGTCAGTTGGGCAATACTCACGACCTGGCTCGGAAGGTGCCGCATTGCCAGGTTCATGAAAGTGTGCCCCATCATCGTTGGGCCAAGGGCCAGGCCCAAGGCGTAGAGTATCTCGGGACTCTGGAGGTAGCGCAGTTCAAAGGGCCCGTCCAGCAATACCCCCCCCATAAAGGCCGTAAGACTCCCGACCAAATACACCCCAACCAGGTAAGTGAGAAGAGGAAGATGGGTCGCTCCTTTTGCCAGAATCAAGTAGGAAGCAAAGAAGGTCATCGAAAACAGTGCCATAAGGTCACCGGCCAGGTAGGCAGGATTGAGTTCGACCGAACCAGCTCCCAAGACCAGAATACCGCCCAGGGCCAGGGCCGACCCCACAGCCTCCCGGGGCGCCAAGGATTGGCGATACAGAACGAAGGCCAAAAGGGGCATGACCAGGGGAATCATGTTCACGATAAGGCTCGCATTTGCCGCCAAGGTCATTCGAGCCGCCATATTCCAGGTTATAAAATGAAATCCCAGAAGCAAACCCGGTATTGCAGCGTACCTCAGGATAGTCTTTATACTTACTCGGTTGGTAGGATCGCCAGCTAAGCGTTTCTGGTAGTCCACTCGAGCGGGAACCAAAAAAAGAAGGGCAGCGAACAGTAGGCGAAGGGAGCCCAGGTAACCGGGCGGAATGGTCGAGGCCTTGATGAAAAGCACCGATGTAGAAGCGGCAATAGTACCGGCGAGTAAGGCAAAGAAGTATCGAATCATACCTCCTATTGTGAGGAGGTTTGATGACCCTGGTCAAGTCATGGTAGGTTTTGTCCACTCAGTAAGGGGAAGAACATGGAAATCTACGTAAAAAATCTTGAGGGGAAAAAAATGTGGGTCGCCGAAGGGGAAGACGAAGTAATTCTCGAATTTGAACGGGTTTTTGAGTTCGGTGACGTAATGGTCTTCTCGACTTCCGAACCCTACGTGACTCTGTCTATCGATCCGTACCTGGTCGAAAGTTGTTGTTTTATTCCCCGGGGTAGATTTGAATATGTAATTCCTTTCGGAGAAAAAAGGAAGGCCTACCATCCCGAAGCCTTCACCGGTCCTTTTCATCGGGTTTATATGGCCAAAACCGGTCCAGACCTCCTTCGAACCCGGAGGAACCTCGCCCTGAATAGTTTGGATAAACGAGATATAGCTACCTGTTTTCCCCACACCGATGCAAATGTAATGACCCGGGACGAGTCAGTTTTTGAGTCTCGAAATGCGATCGACGGAGTAAAAGATAACCAAGGGCACGGAGGCTATCCCTTTCAATCCTGGGGAGGAGGTTTAAGGGACGATTTAGAGTTTTCGCTTTTCTTTGGAAGGCCGGTAGAAATTGACGAGGTTCGGCTTACCCTGCGGGCCGACAAGAAAAATGATCACGACATCCACTGGGGCACTGGTTACCTTGTCTTCTCGGACAATTCCGAAAAACCTATTCAGATGACCGGTACCACCGATGCCCAGAGTTTTTCTCTTTTGCCCAAGGTCGTTACCGGCCTTTCGCTGAATCGACTTACCCGGGAAGTGTCCAAGTCCTTTTCTGCACTTTCTCAGATCGAGGTTTATGGTCGGGATATCATCGATCTTTGAACCCAGGACTGGACACTCGGGGGGGTGTACTGTTATAGAGTAACAGAAAAAAAGGAGATAGAGTATGTTCACAGCAACTTCGCATTGCACTTCACGATCCAAGGTCGCCCTCGCCACGGCGATGTTTTTGACCCTGGCAACGGTCATTTTTGCTGGGGGTGGAGCCCAGACGACTACCCAGGCCAGTGGCTCCAGGGTTATTGGTATATCAAAAATTGTAGCCCATCCTGCCCTCGATGCGGTTGAACAAGGAATCCAAGACGAGTTGACCGAACTCGGGTTTACCGACCTTACCTACGACTTACAAAACGCCAACGGTGAGGCAAGTACCGCTGCTTCTATTGCGAGCAAATTTCAAGCCGACCGAGTTGCCTTGGCTATTGGTATTGCAACCCCAACCGCCCAGGCTCTGGTAAACAACCTCCGGGGGATTCCGGTTATCTATTCGGCAGTTACCGATCCTATTGGTGCCGGTCTGGTTGAGTCCGAAGATCGGGGCGGTGAGTTTGTCACCGGTATCTCGGACCTAACCCCGGTAAAAGAACAGTTAGAGCTCTTGGTACGACTCCAACCGAGCATCCGACGAATTGGTCACGTGTACTCCAGTGGCGAAGCCAACGCTGTCGCTCTGGCCGACTTGGCGAAAGCAGCGGCCGAAGAGTTGGGCCTCGAGTTCATTGGTTCGACGGTAGCAAACTCCGCCGAAGTCCGAACCGCAGCTCAGTCGATTGTCAACCGGGTGGATGCCTACTACGTCTCTACGGACAATACCGTGGTATCGGCTATGAACGCCCTCTTGGAAGTGGCGGCCAACGGTGGCAAACCGGTTATGAGCGCCGATCCCAGTAGTGCGGAAGACGGAGGTGTCCTGGCAGCCTGGGGATTCGACTATTATAAGATGGGTCGGGCGACCGGGCGTTTGGTTTCTCGGATTCTGAATGGTGAAGCTCCTGCCTCTATCGGAGTTCAGTATCTAACCGATCCGAACGACGTAAATCTCGTCCTCAACCTAGATGTTGCCAAAGAATTAGGTATTTCGGTACCCCAAGATCTTCTTGACTCGGCCTCGGTACTTATTCGTAACGGTCAGCTTGTTCAGCAATGATTGAAGGCATCCTTGTAGAAGGTCTTCTCTACGCAATTATGGTCCTGGGGGTGTTCATCACCTTCAGGATCCTCGATTTTCCCGATCTCACGGTCGACGGCTCCTTCCCCTTAGGAGCCGCGATCTTTGCTAGCATGGTAACCGCGGGGGCCGACCCGTGGCTCGCCGTATCCGTGGCACTTTTGGGGGGAGTTCTTGCGGGGCTTTGTACCGCCGCTATTCATACCTATCTGAAGGTTCCAAATCTCTTGGCGGGAATTTTGACTATGACTATGTTATGGTCGATAAATATTCGGGTCATGGGAAATAGACCAAACCTCCAGCTCATTCGACAGTCAACGATTCTTCGTAACCTCGTCGATGTGCTTGGAGGGGGAGTAGGGCAGGAGTGGGTACTCCTGGGATTTTTCGTGGTCCTCGTGTTGGTGATTAAAATTCTCTTAGATATTTTCTTCCACACCGACCTCGGACTTACCCTCGGTGCCTTGGGAAACAATCCTCAAATGGTTATTTCTTCCGGGGTAAATCCAGCAAACCTTAAGTTTATCGGGGTAGGTTTGTCCAATGGTCTGGTAGCCCTCTCGGGTGCATTCTCTGCCCAGTTTCTGGGTTTTGCCGACGTCAATCTCGGTCAGGGTATCATTATTGCTGGATTAGCCTCGGTAATGATCGGGGAGTTTCTTTTGAGATCAAATCGTATATTTTTTCTTACCCTACGGGTGATTCTTGGATCTATCCTCTTTCGGGGAATTATGTACCTGGGTCGCTACTACGGATACTATGTGGGACTTACCCCAAACGATCTTAAGCTCATAACTGGTTTGCTCATTATCGTCAGTCTTATCATCACCCAGACAAAAAAAGCTCCAGGACCAAGGAAGAAAAGTGGAGGACCGGCGAATGCTTGAGCTAAAGAATATAACCCAGGTTTTTCACCCCGGAACGGTCAACGAGAACATCGCCCTTCAAGACATCTCCCTTTCGATCGCCCGAGGGGAGTTTGTTACGATCATCGGATCGAACGGCGCAGGAAAATCGACCCTGTTTAATTCTATTTCGGGTACCTTTTTACCGACTTCCGGAGAGGTTCGGCTTCATGACCGAAATGTAACGAAGGAACCGGAGTACAAACGAGCCCAACATATCGGAAGAATTTTTCAAAATCCCCTCCTGGGTACCGCAGGCAATATGAGCCTCGAAGATAATATGGTCATGGCCATGAATAAGGGATTTAAAGGGCTCAAAATTAGCTTGAATACTACCTTGCGAGATTCTTTTCGCGAACAATTGGTACCCCTTCAAATGGGATTAGAGTACCGGCTTCGGGACAACGTAGGGTTGCTCAGTGGCGGGCAACGGCAGGCCCTGACCTTGCTCATGATGGTCATGAGCCGACCGGACCTCATTTTGTTAGATGAGCACACCGCGGCGCTGGATCCCAAAAATGCCGAAATTGTCCTTGAACTCACCCTGGGCTACATTCGTCAATATGATATTACCGCTATGATGATAACCCATAATATGCACCATGCCATTGCTATCGGGGACCGTTTATTGATGATGGACAAGGGCGAAATTATCCTCGACATTCGAGGAGAAGAGAAGAGGAGCCTGACGGTAGAAAAACTTGTCCGAAAGTTCCAAGAAATTCGTAAGACCGAATTAAAAAACGATGAAATGTTACTTTCTTAGTAATGTTTTGACGGTAAACGCCTTAAATTTATGAATTTTATGATACACTTGCGTTAATCGTGGGGCTTTTCGAACGTCAAACTTACCGAAATACTGGTTTCCAAAAGCGCCAAAAGGGGATTTATGGCTTCGTTGTCAGAAAGGATTTTAGGTAAGAAGGTAGCCGGAACCCGGGTAGTTCCGCTCATGCTTAAAATTGTAACCGTATTCACGATATTCTTAGTTGTTTCCAATATTTCCACCAACTACATCAACCTAAGTTTAAATCAGGCAGAGCAAATTCGATTACTCAACCGTTTGCTCATAGCCGACCTCTCGGATATCCACATCTTCGCTTCTAATCAGTACGATATCTTCCAGTTTAATCAAGACCTTCCGGCGGCCAAAGAAAATATTCGGGCGTCGGCAGCGAAACAATTGGAAGGTGTCTACTCTCTTGCCCTAGGGGTGTACCCCGACGGATCTCTGTTTATGGAAGCCGGTTCGGGCGAGAGTACTGCCCGTTCCCAGTCTGGTCAATTTACCGATTTGGAGTCTATTCAGACCATGAATAGGAACCTCGAACAGGGACTTTCCGATGGTCTTTTCCGCTTTGCCTTCGAAGGGCGTAACTATATAGGGGTCTATAAGTACCAACCAAGCTGGGGCGTGTTCTTTATTAGGGCGGAGGATCAGCAGGAATTCTACGCTGACTCGGTTCGAATCTTCCAACAAGTGCTGCTCATAATTGGGTTTATTTCCTTACTGACCCTCGTACTAGGGATTCTCATTCTTCGACGAATTCTGCGGTTTGTGGGGCTTATTACTTCTCAGATTATGGCGATGCAAGAGCGGCAGAATATGGAGTTGGTCGATATGAAGGATGCGCCGAACGACGAGGTCGCGTATCTGGGTATTGCCTTCAACTCCCTGGCGAGCACCATCGAAAACCTGCTTACAATATTCAAGAAATTTGTCGCCCGAGACGTCGCTCAACGGGCTTATCGAGAGCGGGAAATCCGACTCGAGGGAACAAAGCGCGAATTGGCAATCTTGTTTACGGACATTAAGGGATTTACCTTCATGACCGAGGTCCTGGGAACCGAAATTATTACCCTTTTAAATCTGCACTATGAAGAGGCAATCCGACACATCCACGAAAATAACGGTGACATCGGTTCGATCATCGGTGACGCCCTCCTGGCGGTTTTTGGAGTTATCGGCCGGCCGAACGAGAACAAGTACTACCAGGCCATTAAGTCTGGTTACGAGGTCGTGAGTGTTGCCGCGAAACTGCGAGAACAAATGCACAAGCGTCGGGAAAAAATTCTCAAGGATAGGGGGGCTCTTACTCCTTCGGAAGAAAAAGTCTTCAAAGCCGTTCTTATTGAAGTTGGAGTAGGTATCGACGGGGGTGAAGTTTTCTACGGCAATATTGGATCGACCGAGCGAATGGTAAATACGGTTATTGGCGATAACGTTAATAGCGCCAGTCGGCTTGAGGGCCTTACCCGGGTGTACCGGGTTCCGGTCATAGTATCGGAATTTGTAAAAGAGAATGTCGAAAGGGATTTCGATAATTTCTACTTCCTCGAACTGGATCAGGTACAGGTAAAAGGAAAGACTATTGGAAAGAGGATCTTCTGGCCCCTTGATCTTCGAAAAATGGACCCAGAATTCAAAGAACGGTGCGACATTTACACCGAGGCCCTCAAAGCCTACTACGATGGAGACTGGCCAAAGGCCCACGAGTACTTTACCAAAAGTGCCCTGCCCCAAGCCGATGTATTTATAGAACGAACTAGGGGCAAGACTGCCCCGATGGGATGGAGTGGAATATGGACAATGACCGAGAAGTAAACGCCCTCGTTACGAAGAGCACGTCGGCATTTCTCCAGGAACTAGGTCGGGAGTTTAAAGAGCGGCAAAAACGCTATAATCTCGACGAAGAGTTTGCAAAGACCCGGAAGAACCGCTCTGTCTTCATTCCTGTCACCGTACTTGCGGTGACCGTGGTTCTTATTGGGGCGGCCTTCTTTACTGCCACGTGGATTCAGAGTCAATCAGCCAACGTAGATGTCGGAATTGAGTCGGCCTTTTCTGATGTCAATCTACGAGACGTGCTCGACACGGTAAAACGAAATGAAACCGAAATGGAGCAGGCCCGGACCCTCCTTCGGGAGTTACTCGAATCGCGGGATCGGAGAATACAATCGGTCGAGTCGAATGCTCAGCGGGATTTACAACTTCTGGGGTCGCGGAATTTGAGTGTTGCAGCCCGCAATCAAGAAGCCCAGATTATTGAAAATCGGCTTCAGACCGACTTGTCGGGTATACAGGCCGAGTTCGACCCCCAAATCGCTGAAGTCGAGGCCCGGATTGCAGAGATTCAGGCCCGTATCGACCAATACGATGCCCGGCAGCTGGAACAAGCCAGGGAGCAGCAAGAGCTTATCAACAACCAACAACGATTGTTCGACCTCGAAAAACAACAACTTACGGCCAGCCATACAGCGGAATTGGAGGCCCTCCGTCAGGCCCATGCCCAAGAAGTCCAATCCCTCGAAGCCTTCCAAGTTCAGTTAGAACAGAATCTTACCCAGCGATACGAAGGAGAACTTCGAGCTGCCTTTAACCGCTACAACCCCCAGTTCACCGAGGCGGGCCTTGGTCCCCTTCTTTCCAGTGCGCCTAGAGCGGGCCAAGGGCCGCCAATTACCCAGGGGCCCGAGGTGCTTGGGGTAACTGCCAATGACTCGGTCGCCCTTTCGACCAATGAAAGCTTGCGAGGCCTGTACACCGATCTTGAGACAATCTTAGATCGCCTCGAGGCTGTTCCCTACGAGAACTCTGTGCCCCAGGCCCTTTCGGCTCTGAGAGTGCTGGTATTGGACTCTCTAGAAACCCATCGTGAAAGTCAAGAACGGCTCCTTGCAGAGGTCCGAAGTAGAGACACCCAAATATCTAGCACTTCCCAACAGATTGAAGCTGCTCGTACCGCGGCCGACGCCCAGGCGGCTCAAGCCCAAGCCTACGAGAACTTGCTCGGGCAAATTGAGTATGCGATTCAGACTGAGGCCCGAAGGCAAGGTGATTCGGGGTATCTTCTGGATCCCCGCAATACCAATGAAATTCTAGTTTTCACTACCGATCCCGAACTATTAGACCTGGGCACCGAAGGATTAGTCTTTCGCGAAGACTCCCGTCTCATCGGTCGGGTGAGTGTGACCCAGGTTGGACCACCCACCCTTGCCGCCCTGGTGAGCCTCGAGGAGGGTGAGGCCCTAGCACCCTACGACTCCCTAATATTTAACTTTCAAGCCCAGAGCGGCGTTCCCCAAGGAGAATGAGTATGAAGAGGAAAATTCTGGCAAGTGTGAGTTTTTTTATTGTTTTGGGGATGAGCGCCTTGGGAGCCCAATCTTCCACTTTGGAAGACCTGGGTTTTGCCCCTGGACGGGAGGGTTTTCGACGGGAGGCCAATGGCATTGTCTTTATCGTCAATCCAAACCCTCAGATTACCCCCATGAATATTGGTGTTCTCGGTCAACTGCTGAGGACCGTAGAGTCCTTCGAGTTGATCCAGACCGAGACAGTGACTGTTACCCTGCGTGAGGCCGACTCGACTGCGGCGGTGCGAATTCGGGCCCTCTCTTTGGGAGAGGATGAAGTTAATGGAGTGCCCCTCTTGCCCGAGGGTCTTATCTTTCGGTTTCAAGACGCCCCTTATTACGATTTCTCGATGGTTGTCGATAGCCTTCGTCTGCGGCTGAGAGGTCAATACTTCTCCGAGGAAGAACTCGTTGCAAAAATGGGTCGGGTATTGGTGAGCCCTACCGAATACCTACTAAGCCAAGATTCCGAGTACGTGTTTCGACTTATGCAGGAGATAGCCAGCCAAAATACGATCTTGCAGGCGGATTTGCAGGAAGCGGTAGCGACCTTGCAGGCGTCTCTATCTCAGAATGAGTTCGATCTTGCCCAGGCGAAAGAGGAGCTTCGAATTCTGAGAGATGGCCTCATACTCTTCAATACCCGAGGGGTTTTTGGATCGTGGAACGACTTCGATCGTCAAGTCGCCGACAGACTCGTAGCTTGGCGGAGCGAAAATCCAACGGCTACTCGTAAAGAGGCCGAAGATTGGCTAAAGGCCCAAAGCCTTGAAGCCTCGGGGAAACTGGTACAAGCTATTTTGGTCGCCTATTTCAATCAAATCGAATAGCCCTTCTCAAAAAGCCCGGACAGTGTAGAAGAGATACCAAGATTTCAGAGGCTCCTCCCAGGTATTGAAACATCCGGGTTTTATCCGGTATGATGGCGCCTCACGTTGCTCAGCTTAGAACTCCATCCAAATGTATTAAGGAATAAACCAAAAAGGTAGAGGCTTGTATGAAAGACTTGCAGAAAATGCGAAACATAGGAATCAGCGCCCACATCGACTCGGGAAAAACGACCTTGTCGGAGCGAATTCTCTTTTATTGTAATCGAATCCATGCGATTCACGAGGTACGAGGGAAAGACGGGGTCGGGGCTACTATGGACTCCATGGAACTCGAAAAAGAGCGAGGAATTACCATTGCCTCCGCCGCAACCTACGTCGAATGGAAGGGATACCCTATAAACCTTATCGATACTCCGGGGCACGTAGACTTTACTATCGAAGTCGAACGTTCGTTACGAGTACTAGATGGGGCCATTCTCGTGCTTTCAGGGGTTGAGGGCGTGCAATCCCAGTCAATTACCGTTGACCGACAGATGCGTCGGTACAACGTTCCCCGAATGGCTTTCATCAACAAGTTAGACCGGACCGGTGCCAACCCTTATCGGGTCAAAGATCAGTTAGTAGAAAAGCTCGGTCATAACGCTGTACTCACCCAGCTACCAATCGGCCTCGAAGATAAGCATACTGGAGTCGTCGATCTGGTAACTATGAAAGCCTACTACTTCGAAGGTGAAAGTGGTACCGATATTAGAGTCACTGACATACCTAGCGAATTAAAGGCCGAGGCCGATCAGCGACGGGAAGAACTCATCGATGCCGTATCGATGTTTAGTGATGAGTTGGCCGAGGCTTTTCTGGAAGGTGCGGTTACTGAAGACCAAGTCCATGAGGCTATTCGTAAGGGCACACTTTCGATGGAGCTTACTCCTATATTCATGGGTTCGGCCTATAAAAATAAAGGGGTCCAACTTCTTCTCGACGGTGTAACCCGATACCTACCAAATCCTACGGACGTAGTAAATAAAGCTCTGGACTTGGACAATGATGAGGCCGAAGTAATCATGCAACCAGCCGAACCGGGCGTAAAACCTGTTGCTCTTGCCTTCAAGCTTGAGGATGGGCAATACGGACAGCTCACCTACATTCGAGTTTACCAAGGTTTAGTGAAGAAGGGTGAAGACCTCATTAACAGCCGTTCAAAGAGAAAATTCAAGGTTGGTCGATTAGTGAAGATGCACTCCAATCATATGGAAGATATCGAGGAAGCCGGCCCTGGAGACATTGCGGCTCTCTTTGGTGTGGATTGTGCGTCCGGGGATACCTTTAGTCACCCATCTATGAATTACTCAATGACGAGTATGTTCATTCCAACTCCGGTTATTTCCCTTTCGATTGAACCGGCAGATAAAAAATCTGCAGACAACATGGCCAAGGCCTTAAACCGTTTCACCAAAGAAGACCCTACCTTCAGAACCTTTGTGGATCCCGAGACGAATCAAACGATCATACAGGGAATGGGCGAACTTCATCTCGAAGTTTACGTCGAGCGAATGAAGCGAGAGTATAAGTGTGAGGTGGTAACTGGCGCACCCCAGGTAGCCTATAGGGAAACGATCACTACCCGGTCGGACTTCGATTACACCCACAAGAAACAAACCGGTGGTTCTGGACAGTATGGTCGGGTAGCAGGCTTTATGGAGCCCCTGGAAACTGGGGACTACGAGTTCGTTAACGCCATCAAAGGAGGGGTTATTCCGAACGAATATATTCCCTCTTGTGACAAAGGATTTAAGAAAGCTATGGAAAAGGGACCTCAGGTTGGGTTCCCAATTATTGGCGTTAAAATGACCATTAACGATGGTTCGACCCATCCGGTTGACTCTTCGGATATGGCGTTTCAGTCCGCTGGACTTGGAGCGTTTCGAGGGGCATACGAAAAAGCAAAACCAATCGTTCTCGAGCCAATAATGAAAGTAGTTGTCGAAGGGCCGACCGAGTTCCAGGGAAATATCTTTGGCTCCCTTAATCAAAGACGGGGGGTTATTCTATCGTCTACCGAAGATAGCGCTTTTTGCTCAGTAGAGGCCGAGGTACCCTTGAGTGAAATGTTTGGTTACTCGACGGTACTCCGATCCTTGACCCAAGGAAAGGCTGAGTTCTCAATGGAGTTTCTTAAGTACGGCCGAGTTCCCCAGGGAATAGCCGATGAGTTGAAAAAAGCCTTTATCGAGAAAAGAAAAGCAGAGCAAAAGTAGGAGTTTTGGTCAGGGGGCTTAGAGAAAGCCCCCTTTTGATTTCATGTTCTGAATATTTTTGCTGAAGATCGGAGCTTTTCAGATTAGACTAAAACTAATCGAATTTACATTCATGAGAGGGAGAGTGTCATGGTCAAAACAGAGCTAGTAAAGCGTAGTCCTCTACGGATCTTAGAAAAATCTATTCACGGCGGTCTTCAAGAGGGACACCTCGGGATCATTGCTGCCTACAAGGGTGAAGGCAAAACCGCTTGTGTGGTACACCTTGCTACCGATAAGCTCTTGCAGGGCAAGCACGTAGTCCACGTATCCTTTGAGGTCAAGACCACCCATATCATGGACTGGTACGAGACTATTTTTAGAGAAATATCGGAAAAGCGGAGCCTCGAGTCTGCAGTCGACGTACACGACGAGATCATAAAAAATCGGGTAATTCTCAACTTTAATCAGTCAGCCGTTGATGCTCCCCAGGTAATAGCAAGTATTGAAGCTCTGATTTCCCAAGGAAACTTCGGCGCAGACCTCGTTGTAGTCGATGGATATGACTTTAGTCACGGTGACCCAGCCTTCCTCACTCAGCTAAAAGAGTTCTGTGGTACCAAAAACCTCGCCCTTTGGGCAACCGCCGACGTCGACAAAATTGGCCAAGGGTTTCCCGCCGAGTTGAAGGGTTTTGAGGCCCTAACGAGTGTTCTTATAGACCTCGAACCAAAAGAGGACTATACCCAGCTTACGCTCCGAAAAGACTATGACCGGGCAGTGAACGAAAGTTTGCACCTCATTCTGGAGCCCCGAACTCTCCTTATTGTCGAAGAATAAGCCTTAACGAGTGCGAACTACTCCTACCTTCAGACATGCCGAAGATAGGGGACAGAGGCTGCATCGAGGACTTTGAGGCGTGCAGATTTGTTGGCCAAATCTGACCATTATTTCGTTTAGTTCTATCCAAAGGCCCCTGGGAACCTGGTTTTCGAGGGCCCTTTCTGTTTCATCTGGACTATTGGTTGCGACGAGACCTAGACGATTCGAAATTCTGTGGACATGAATATCTACACAAATAGCGGGTTTGCCAAAACCCAGTCCCAGCACGAGGGCCGCGGTTTTCCTTCCGACCCCCGGGAGGGCCAAAAGCGTCTCCCACGTGGATGGAACTTTTCCACCGGACTCATTGAGAATAATCTGGCAGATTTTTTGAAGATTTCTGGCCTTTACTCGGAAAAATGCCACCGGATACATCAGGTCCTCCAGCACTTCCAAGGGTAGGGATACCATTGACTGGGGATTCGGTGCCTGAGACAGCAAGGCGATAGAACGAGAAAACGTTACCTCGTCGCGGGTTCGTAACGAAAGTAGGGTAGAAACGAGGATAGCAAAAGGCCCAGCAAAAAGCTGGGCCGTCTTATTAACCGACGCAGTCGCGGTTGAATCGAGAACACCGGACATGGTGGAAAGAATGTTGTGCCACTCCAAGGTTCGTACTTGTTTACTCTTCGTCTTCGTCCTCGTCGTTAGCAAGTTCTTCTTCGGCTAAACCCTCAAGGGAAGTCTCTCGCTCTTCGTCGTCATCGACTACCTTTGTCTCGGCTTCTTCTTCCTCTTCTTCGCCTACGTCATCAAAATCATCGTCAAAGTCGTTATCGTCTAGTTTGCTTCTGCTTTCCACCGTTGGTCTGTTGGACTCCGCCTCGAGCTTGCCGTGGATCAATTTTTCTACTTCCGATTTCTGTTTTCCAAGAGAAAGACAAACCTCGTCGATTAAAAGCTTTTTTGCCGAGTCGAAAAGTTTACGTTCCATGATTGGAAGTTCTTTCAACTTTGATCGGTGATACAGAGTTCGAACAACCAAAGCCGTATCGGTTACAGCCCCCTTTTTGAGAAGCTCTTGATTCATAGCGTAACGCATTTTCCAATCGGTCGGTGCGGCCTCGTTTTCATCCCCGATAATCTCGAGTGCTTTTTCTGCCTCTTCTGGGCTTACAATCGCACGGATACCGATTTCTTCCGCTTTGTTTACCGGGATCATAACGGTCATGTCCGATACCTCGAGGTAAATAATGTAGTACAAGAACGTTTTGTCGGGACCAAATTTTCGTTCTTCGATAGACTGGATATGTCCAACCCCTTGAATAGGGTAGACAATCTTTTGATTCAACTTGAAGGTTGTTTCGGGGAAATTACTCATAGTCCGCCACTATACCCGAAATTTGGGTATTGGTCAAAATACCACCGGGGCCAAGAGTTACATCCCTCGGTGCACGAGCCCCTTGAATTTTAAGATATTTAAAAGGATGAATATCGAGAGGATTTACATACCACCCATCGATCTCGCTGAGATCTATTACATTGATCGATGGGGAGTGAGAAATTGGAATAACCCCACCAGTACGTAACAGATACGACTCGGCCTGGGAAAGAAGACTGAATCGAGTTTCGCCTTCGGTTTGGGGTGCTTGATCCAAGAGTTCTTCGAAGGTCCTATCTCGAAATCGCCCTAGGTTGATAGGGTTTTCTTCCCGCCACAAATCGAGAAAGGTAAGGGGATCGGCATAGTCGCCGACCCAACTGAGAAGAGAAATATCGAAATCCCCGGTCTTTTGAATTTCTTGGAGCAAAGAAAAAGTATAAAAGTTCAGTTCGACCTCCCCGCCGAGGGCGGAACTCCAAGCCTTTTGTAGGATTTCACCTATCCGTTCACTCTCACTTCCTTGGGAGAGGGCAATTTTTAGAGGCAAAAGGCCATGGCCGTTGGGAAAGCCCTCTACTTCGAGAAGGTCCAAGGCTTCCTCGGAACCTAGGGGAGTAAAGGTGTTTGGTGAAGGGTATCCGGTAATTTCGGGGACCAGGCGGCTGCTTGGGACAAAATACACGTCCGACGAGCGAATCTCTTCCCAAGGAATAAAGGAAAAGAGTGCTCGACGAACCTCTGGATCCGAGAGCCCCTTCCTCGCAGTATTCGGAAACAGGTAGGTTGTCGCGAACTGAGCACCTATTTGCAGACTGGCGGGGACCCTTAGACTCGCTGAATCGAAGCTCCCAATTACCCAGTCTAAACTACCGGCATTGTAATCTTGGGAGTTTTGTAATGGATCATCTCGGAGCAGAATTACAATTTTGTCCAGGGCGAGGGCTGAAGAGTCCCAATAGAAGGGATTTTTCTCAAACTCAAGCCGAGATCCACTCCGCACCTGGAGTACAAAGGGTCCATTGGAGGGTACTTGCCCAGCCTCTGTCCATCGACTGGGGGAGAGAAATTCTTGGGGTAAGGGAACAAGGCTTTGGTGAGCCAAAATTGACAAGAAATGGGGAGCCGGGTTCTGTAATTGTATCTCGAGGGTCTGGGCTCCCAGGGCTCGAATGCCTACCGACATGGGATCGGCATTTCGTCCGGTGCGAAAAGCTTGAGCTCCAACTACGACATCAAGAAGAAACCCAAAAGGTGTTTGGTTTTGGGGTTTTAGAAGCTCGAGCCAGGTATCTCGAAAGTTCTCAGCTCTTACCGGACGACCGTCGGAGAAGCGAGCATTCGGTCGAAGAGTAAAGGTATAGGTCATGCCATCGTCGCTTACCTCCCATTCGGAGGCCACCGCAGGTATCGGTTGAAGGGTTCGCGGATCGTAGCCGACCAAACCTTCGTAAATTGCCGTATAAAGCTGAGCTTCGGTGCTGGTATAGGTATAGAGGGGATTCCACTCGATGGGACTTGGGTCCATGGCAATATGAAAACTTGCGGCCGGAGTTTGGGCGAAACCAAAGAACCCAAAAAAGAGTAAGGAAACAATAATGAATACTCGGACATTCGGGGTACGTATCATAGAAAGGCTCCCTATTGAAGTTCTTTTTGTTTGAGTTTTTCCCAGTATGATCTTCCCTTTAGGAAAGACTTCCGCAGGGATTCTATCGCAATTTCAAAGTTGAAGTGAGAGGAAGACTTTATCTTAAGCTCGATTTCTTTCGCAATTCCTGCGATTTCGTGGGCACTTATGGAAAGGGCACCCCCTTTAATCGAGTGGGCGAGGCGAAAGGCCTCGTTCCAACTTCCCTCATGCACACTCTTTTGTAAAGCATCAATTCGATCTGAAGTTGAGCTAAAAAAGAGGGAGAGAAGAAGCTTCGCGTCTTCGACCGAATCATATTTTTTACGGAGATCAAGCATATCGATAGGCGCAAGGAAATCGTCAAAGACAATTTGTGATATAGGAAAAAGAATCTGATTCTCGTAGAAAGCAATCTTGCTGTTTTGAAAAAACTGCCTCGTGTTTTGATCGGTCGTTAGGGCTCGTTCAAGGGCCTCAAAACTCTCTTGCCTGGGTTCGAAGGAAAGTGCCGGCGAGAAGGGCGCTCGCTTATGGACCACGGTACCTATTGTTAGGTCGATGTTCTCGGTGAGTTCAATGTATTCTTGGAGGCACAGGAGGAGTAACCGCTGAATACTCCCCCTGTCTCCTTCAACCTGGAAGGTCTTGCCCTGCCGGTAGTTCCAACGTAATTGACGTCCAATCGACCTGCCGCTCATTTCGAAGAACCCAAGACTATCTTGTAGGAGGACGTGGGGAAAAAAAGCCATAGGCTAAAGGTAATGCACCGGCTTACGAGAATCCACCGGTTTCGTCGACCAAGGAAAAATGGTGGAGGAAAAGACTGAGAATGCCGATAATCTCCAGGAAAGAGGGCAAAATACTATGGTTCGAAATCTATTTAGCGCGTGGGTACTCATTCTCCTGGGAATCTTTACGGTACTTTCCCTTTCCGCCCAGGAAGACGCGGCACTTGAACTCCAAGACCTGGACTTTTCCCAAGCACGACTCAGCTTCGCTGGTCCAGCGGCTTTTTTACTTCGGGATGCCCGAATTGGAGACGATCGACTAGGGTTTCTTCTCCGACTAAACGACGAAGGACGATGGAAGATCGCCGAAATTATCACTGCTACAAACGGCGATTTACCCTCGAATCTCATTTTGGATTTCGCTCGGTTCGAAGTCACCGATGATGGAACTCTGGCTATCGATGGTATTCTTTGGGACGGTGAACCCTACGCCACCGAAATTACCATTGCCCAGGACTCGACACTCGGTTTGCCTGGATTTCTTGACACCGGGTCATTCGTCGGAGCCTCCCTTGCCCGAGCCCTCGATGATGCCGATCTTTATCCCGGGACTGAATATAGGGAGGTCGTTCTGGAGCGAGACCAAGTTGTAGCAGAAATGTCTCAACTCGGCGAAACCCTCAATACCCAAATATCCGAGCTTGTAGGAGAGCGGACCAGGCTTGTCAGGGAATTATCGGAAGCGAAAGGCGCCCTGGATCAACTCCAAGAACAAAACGATTTCTTAGCCAGTGAACTTCAAACCCTACGAGAAGCCGTAGCACCTGTAGAGGAAATCAATCCCGAAGTCACCACCGAGAAGACCACCGCCCTCGAAGAAAGGGTCAAGAACCTCGAGGAAGAAGTTCAACAAATGAACCAAAGGATAGTTGAACTAGAAACTGCCCAAGAAGTTACCCGGGTCGAGGCTGACACCCGTGGTGAGGGTCCAGAAATTAGCGCTGACGTCGATCTTCTCCTCAATCAAATACGTGAACTCCAACAGGCCAACGCTCTCATGGTTCAAGAAAAGGTCCTTATTGAGAATGAATTGCGAAGAACCTTTGCATGGGAGGGGTATCTGGCAGTGGTTGGAGACGAGTTTGCTCAAGAACGGCACACAGGATTTACTGGCGCCTCCTCCGCTATGGGAAGTTGGGCCCAGTCTGAAGACGGGAAACGAATAGCACAAACCGACCCGACCCAGTATTTTGCCCGACTCGACCTTCCCGTGGTCCAGCAAAACGAAGCTCTACTGTACCAGGTAACCGCTCGTGCAACCGGCGAGGGGTGGGCGGGCCTCGGATTCCATATCTACGCCGACAAGTCCGTTCGTCAACGGGGTTACGGATTCGGAGAAAGTCTCCTGATCTGGCTGACCCGAGACCCCGAAGTCCACGGGACCGAAACGACCTATCTCGAACTCTATCGATCCCGAGACGATGTTAACATGGAACGGGTATTACATGCGGCGATAGAAGAATCTCTTGCCCAAGACTTGCACATTGAAGTCCTCTACGAACCGGTACAGGATTTCATTACCCTAAGGGTAAATGGGGAGGAGAAAATCCGCTATAAGACCTGGTTCCAAATAGACTCTGGAGTCCAAGTTGCGCTGCGTAGTCTGGGTACAGCAGTATTCTCCGATCTTACGATTCGGTCTCGATAGAAAAACGGCGTCCGAGCGTGATATAGTGGGGATTCATGACCCTTGCTCGGTTCGGACTATTTCGATTTCTCTTTCTCATTGGGGGAATACTGATTTTGTCGGGCAGTCCCCGGTTTGCCGAGGTGCGAAGAGTACCTCTCGAACTTCAACAGCAAGAATATAGGATTTACCGAAAAAGCCGTCTGCCGAGTTTGGTCATTCCCCGGAAGGCGGCTTTGTGGCTCGATAATCCCGAGGTATTGGTAGACTTACAACCCTACTTAGAACAAGAAATTCCCGATCTTGCCCTCTTTAAAGCTCCGGAGCTTCAGAATTTTGTCATCGATTTTTTTGTCGAACTTACACGAAACGAAGAAGTCGCCCTCACAACCCTCTATTACTCAAATTTCTATGAGGTTTCACCGGTGTTGGCCTTTTCTGTGGCGTATCACGAGAGCCGATTCTTGCCCAACGCAGTGAACCAAAATCCGACATCTATCGATCGGGGGATTTTTCAGTTAAACAATCTGAGTTTCCCTCGGCTTAGCGAAGCGGATTTTTTCGATATTGGGGTCAATGTTCGTAACGGTATTTCGCACTTAGATTGGTGTTTATCGGTAGTAGATACGGTTGAAGAAGCTCTCGGGGTATACAACGCAGGTCTTTCTCGAATTCGTCGCGGGGAATATCCGCCAACCACCCTCATCTATATCCGACGAATTATGAATTACCATGAAACCCTCGGGCGGGAACTAGTACAATACGTGGCTGCCCGGTTGGCAAGATTGTCCGAAGGAAGGGGCCTATGATAGAATCGATCCATGGTTCATCAATCGAATATTCGAGCCGCCTTTCAAGGCGAGCGCGGGGCGTACAGCGAGACCGCCGTACGAACCTTTTTTTCCGATCCTCTGCCGGTTCCCTGCCGCCACTTTCTGGATGTTTTCCAACTCGTGCAAAACAGAAGCGTCGACTGTGGGGTGCTCCCCTTCGAGAATGCCCTCACCGGCTCGATTCATGAGAATTTTGATCTGCTCTTGCAATTCCCCGAAATAACAATCCTTGGGGAAGTAAAGATCCGTATCGAACATAGCCTCCTAGGACTGGCAGATGCCCAGCTGTCGGACATTCGACAAGTACTGAGCCACCCCCAAGGATTACTTCAATGTGAAGCTTTTCTTGATTCCCATGGAGATTGGGAGAGAATACCCCACTACGATACAGCAGGCTCGGTTGCGGATATTGTAAAGTCGAAAGATATATCGAAAGGGGCGATAGCAAACTCGTTGGCCGCGGAGATTTATGGGGCTCGAGTTCTGGCCGAGGGAATCGAAACCAACCGCGAAAATTACACCCGTTTTTTTGTCATTGGAAGATCGGACGAGCCTAGACCCGAATGGACCAAACCCTTGGGCCTAGCCGCCGATAAAGGGAGCATTGTCTTTAGTACCCGAGACAAGCCCGGGGCTCTCTTGGAAGCTATGCAAGCTCTTGCGGCTCGGCAGTTGAATCTTCAAAAAATCGAAAGCCGTCCTATTCACGGCAAGCCCTGGACCTACATGTTCTACCTGGACTTTGATTTGCCCGCCAATCGTGATCTGCTCACCGAAGCCCTAGAAGAACTGGCCTTTCATAGCGAGAACGTTCGGGTTTTGGGGGTCTACCGTCGAGGCTGAGAGATGTTTGGGGTTTTTATTGGTTAATACCGAGTTTTTTCAACTGTTCTTGTTCATCTTTTTTGGCGATGAACTCGTGTTTTTTTTGGCTCGCGCTTTGAAGGCTGTTTTGTACCCCGGTAATTTCAATTTTAATTCCCTTTACCTGTTCTCTTTGGCTACGATCAACCTCGGCCTTGAAGAAGGTGTCCAGGGCATCAAGGTGCCAAAGAATTTCCTGGACTTCGACGAGATTTTTGTCGAGCAGGGTATAAAGCTGGTCTTGATCGGCGATTTGAATCTTTCGGTAGGTTTGACTTTGTTTGTTATAAAATCCCTGAAGTAGCCTCGCCTTCTTGTCGACGCCGGCAGCAAAGTTAGAGAAATTCAGTTCTTTTGGTGTGTGTGCGGAAGTCACCGGATCGACGAGCTCGATCTCGTAGAGAACTTCCGTTTGTTTGCCGCTACTAAGTTGGATAATCCAATCTTTGAACTTTTCCATTAAGCCCCGGGGCCGATTCGCCAAAAGTTCGCTATTCTCCCGGAGTTTGATAAGCGCCAGTTCCATGTGCCGTGATGCGGTGCCCAGATTACGCAATCCCTCAACGAGAATGTCGTTCAAATTCTGGCCCAATTTTTTACTCTGGGCCTGGGTTTTTTGGGGCACTTCGAGATTAGCAAAAACTTTTTTACGGGCTTCTTGGGTATTCTCACCAAAATCCTCGTCGTAAATTTCTTCAACCAACTCGGCAAAAAATGGCTGGGCTATACCTGCGGTTGGAAACTGTTTTTTTATTTCTTTAATGAAAAGGTCTCGAGGTATCGACGTGCCCAGGTCGAGTCGGGTCATTATTTTTGATCGAACTTCAACCTTATACTCTTCTCTTTTTGTAAAAGTAATGTGCTTGAGTTGGGTGTTGATTTCTGCGGCTATTTTGGCGCATTGATGAATACTTGAGGTTATGGCACCGGCGGCAAAGTTGTCACTGCCCTTTTGTATCCTTTCGAGGACCGTCGCAAGAGCACGGGTAGTCGGTTTGGTAGAGTGGGGCGAGAAATCGTTCCAACGAATGAAGCGGAGCATCGCTAACTGGGCCCTCAGGTCTTTAAGGGTAAGGACATCGGGGGCAAAGCTCACGTAGTTGTTCAAAAAATCAAACTGAGCGTCGTATTCACTCAAACGAATCGACAGTTCATCCTCGGAATAGGCTTCGGGCAGGGGTACGTCTTCAGGAGGAGTAACTTCGGAAATCTGCTTTTCTTTGCGGTAAGGGTCGCTTTTTAGGACCCCCTTTTTTTGGCAAAGTAGAACTACCGAATTGATGTTGCTGTGAAGGGTTCGGTAGTTTTCTTTGATCTGGGACATCACTGCGGTAGTGAGGTAAGAGTATTTTTGATTGATTGCTTCTTGTACCTGGTCAACAAATTCGGAATTACCGCTCATACTACCTACTATACCTTAAGTTTTCGTAAAATGCATCGGATTCAGGCTACCCCGGAGACAGCCCCGAGGTCTACCCACGAGGCTTGACTACGAAGTTCACCAGCCGGCCGGGTACGGCCACGACCTTGAGAACCTGGGAGCTTTCTAAATACTCCTGTATCCGATCGTTGGCCCGAGCCAGGGCTTCCAGTTCCGTGGCCCCTAGGTCTCGGGCAGCCATAATTTTGGCTCGAAGTTTGCCGTTTACCTGCAGAACTATTTCGACCTCGTCGTCGATGGTCAGGGCTGGATCGAAGTCTGGGAAGGGCTCGTAGGCCAGGGTCGACTTGTTGCCTTCCCTTTGCCAAAGCTCTTCGGCCAGGTGAGGAGCGTAGGGTGCGAAGCAGAGGATAAAAGGGGCCCAGGTTCCTTTGAACCGGTGTTCGAATTTATAAGAATCATTTACAAAGATCATCATTTGGCTAATGGCCGTGTTGAAGTCGAGGGAATTGGTGTCCTCGCCAACTTTCTTGATGGTCTTGTGGAGGGATTTTTTGAGCTCAACCGGTGCCTGGTCGTCAACGATAGGCTTTTCGGCCAAGCGCCAAATTCTATCGAGGAAGCGATGGATACCGATGAGCCCGTTGGTATTCCATGGTTTACTTTGGCGAAGGGGCCCCATGAACATCTCGTACAGTCGCATAGAGTCCGCACCAAATTCCTGGATAATATCGTCTGGATTAATAACATTTTTCAGACTCTTGGACATCTTCGCAATGACTTGGCTGACTGGGAGGCCGGTCTTGGTCTCTTTCCAAGAACCTTGACTGACTTCCTCGACCTCGTCGGTGGGTACCAGGGTCCCATCGCTTCGCTGATAGGCATAACTGGTAATCATTCCTTGATTTACCAGCCGGTGGAAGGGTTCGACCGTGTTTACCGCCCCAATATCGTAGAGCACCTTGTGCCAGAACCGAGCGTAGAGGAGGTGAAGAACGGCGTGCTCGGCCCCACCAACGTAGAGATCGACGGGCATCCAGTAGTCTATCTTATCCCGGCCTGCAAACTCCTTGTCGTTGGTTGGGTCAAGATACCGCAGGTAGTACCAGCAGCTTCCAGCCCACTGGGGCATCGTATTGGTTTCCCGTTTGCCTGGAATACCCGAGCCATCGGGGAGGGTGGTGTTCACCCAGTCGGTGACCGTAGCCAAGGGGCTCTCTCCAGTGCCCGCAGGCTTGTAGCTTTCAACCATCGGGAGGGCCAGGGGTAACTGGTCCTCAGGAATAGGGTAAATGGCTCCTTCATCGGTCAGGACCAAAGGAATCGGCTCACCCCAGTACCTCTGGCGGCTAAAAATCCAGTCTCGCAACTTATAGTTAATCGCCCTACGCCCCAGACCTTGCTGTTCGAGCCAGGTGATAATTTTTTCTTTACAGTCCTGGGTTGAAAGACCAGAGAAATCCCCCGAGTTAATTGCAAACCCTTCCTCGGTGGTGGCTTCTTCCATAGGAAGCGAAACGGTTCCACCCTTTTCGGAAGCTACAACCCGAATAATGTCCAGACCAAATTTCAGCGCAAAGGCAAAGTCTCGCTCGTCGTGGGCGGGAACCGCCATTATGGCCCCTGTGCCGTAGGAAATGAGAATATAGTCGCTGATCCAGATAGGAATCTTCTTCCCGTTCATGGGATTTACAGCGTAGGCTCCGGTAAAGGCACCGGTTTTATCTTTGGCCAGGTCGGTTCGCTCCAAGTCGCTCTTGAGAGCCGCTTGCTGCTGATACTTTTGAACCTCGGCCCTATGCTCTGGAGTCGAAATGGCATCTACCAGGGGATGCTCGGGGGAAAGAACCATATACGTCGCCCCAAAAAGGGTATCTGGCCGGGTCGTATAGACCTCTAACGAACCTTCATGATCGGCAAGGGAAAACCGTACGTTGGCACCGACACTCTTTCCAATCCAGTTTCTCTGCATCGCTTTGATACTCTCGGGCCAATCCAAGTCCTCGAGGTCGTTCAGGAGCCTTTCGGCGTACTCGGTAATCTTGAGCATCCACTGCCGGAGGGGCTTTCGCACAACCGGGTGCCCGCCGATTTCGCTTCGAGGACCTTCGGAACTTTGGATAACTTCCTCATTTGCCAAAACCGTCCCCAGGGCCTCGCAGTACCAAACAGGAATCTCCGCCAGGTAGGCCAGTCCCTTCTTGTAAAGTTGCAGGAAGATCCACTGGGTCCATTTGTAGTAGGTCGCCTCGTGGGTCGAAATTTCTCTGTCCCAATCATAGGAAAATCCTAATCGCCTTATTTGTTGACGAAATTTTTCGATGTTTTGTTTAGTGGTGATTTCCGGATGGGTACCAGTCTTAATGGCGTAGGTTTCGGCTGGCAGGCCAAAGCTATCGAACCCCATGGGATGGAGAACCCGATGGCCCTTCATTCGCAGGTATCGACAGTAAATGTCCGTGGCCGTATACCCCTCGGGATGGCCAACGTGCAGACCAGCACCGCTTGGATAGGGAAACATATCGAGAACGTAGGTTCGTTTTTCTTTTGGTACCGAGGAATCTTCGGTTACTTTGAAGGTGTTGTTTTCTTCCCAATACTGTTGCCATTTTAGTTCGATTTCGTGAAAAGGGTACTTGCTCATGGAAAGGATAGTAGCCCGGAGTATAGGTTCGGTGCAAGTTGACAAGATGCCGGCGGTGCTTTGGGCAAAAAAAACCCCCGGGAAAGGAGGTAAAACCCGGGGGATCGCCAATAAACGCTCTTTTTACTGCTCAAAAAAAGAACGATACCAAAAAGGAGGTCTTGTTCTGACCGAAGGCGAGCCGGTCAGCTAATCTGTTCACAGTCGAAAAACAACAGATAAAAAATTACGTTACAACAATCGGAACAGAATTTTTGCGTGGAGCCGGAAAAACAGTTTGAGCTTTTTACCTGAAAAGATGGGCTCAAAAGGAATCCAGTTGCCAACCGGCCCCCTCATTGAAAACTCCCATGAAGAAGTCGTGGAAATATATAGAGGCTAAAGAATTATGTCAATTGGAATTGGGATGAAATGTGACCTTTAAAATCTGTTTTCGGGAAATTTTGTCGATAACAAAAGTTCCATATTCCAAAGCCACCGAGTCACCCACCTGGGGAAACGAGTCGGTTATCGCCGCTATATATCCCCCGACCGTATCTACTGACTTATCTCGGTCTATCTCTTGGCCGAGCCAATCTTCGAGAAGGTGGAATGGGCTGTCTCCTTGGATAGTCAGGGTTCCCGATGGGTTGTGGACTATTGGTCGAATTTCTTTTTCTTCGTGCTCGTCGTAAAGTTCGCCTATTATCTCTTCTACCAGATCTTCCATAGTAATGACCCCGGCCAATCCACCATATTCGTCGAGAACAACCGCGAGGTTGAGTCGCTCGGCTTTCAGTTTTCCAAAGACCCTGTGGATTTTCCAGCTCTCGGGAACTACCACCGGATCCAGCATGATTTCCTTGAGGATTTCGGGCTTTTTACCCTCCAGAGCCTTAGAGTAGAGAGCCTTAATTACATCTTTTTCGAGGACTATTCCGACGATATGTTCCGGATCCTTATGATAAACAGGAATCCGAGAGAATCCAGCCTCGGTAATGAGTCCAAGGGCCTCGTCAAGGTTCATGTTCTGGGGAAGGCTGAACACCTTCGTTCGGTGGGTCATGACCGCATGAACGGTCACATCGCTAAATCGAAACACCCGGCGTACCATACGGCTGCGGTAGGTTTCAAGGAGGCCAAGGGTTTCTGCGTGTTTTATCATGTGGAGTATACCGTCGAGGGTGAGACTATTTCGGCCCTTTCCCTTGCTCGCTTTGGCTACCAGCTTTGTTAGAAGGCTTAAAACCCAAATCAAAGGGTAAAAAAGGACCGAGAGGGCGTAAATTATTTGGCAGGTATACAGGACAATTGCCCGGTTATTGAGAATGGCGTATTGCTTCGGAAGAATCTCCCCAAAAATGAGAATGAGGAGGGTTAGAATACCCGTAGTGTAACCAAGGGCGAGGCTACCAAAGAATTTTATGGTGAGCTGAGTAGACAAGACCGAGAGAGCAATGTTTACCAGGTTGTTCCCGATGAGTACGGTCGACAATAAATTATCGGGCCTATTATGTAAGTTAAGTATAAGAGCCCCACGACGAGGATGTTTTTTTCGAAGGGACTCAATGTCCATAAGCGAAAGGCTTGTAAAGGCGGTTTCGGAGCCGGAAAAAAAAGCGGAAAGGCCTAGGAGTACGATCAACCCAAATAGATAGCCAGAATTCATGGGTTGACCTCGATAGACGGAGGTTCATCTTGCATAGGCAACATTGTAAGGGATAGTGCTAGGTCCAATCAAGGGAGAGAACCGGGGTGATGGTCTCGGTTCTCCTACCTTGTTGATGGAGTTTACTCGACCGCTAATACTTCTTTCATAGCCTTCAGCAGGGTGTCCTTTGGTAGGGCTCCGGCCGCCATCTGGGGTTTGTCGTTGAGCGGAATAAAAAGTAGGCTTGGGATACTTTGAATGCCAAAAGCCGATGATAACTCTTGCTCTTGATCGGTATTAATCTTGTACACGTGCATCTTATCGCCATATTCCTCGCTGATTTCTTCCAGGATTGGGGCTACCATTTTACAGGGCCCGCACCAGTCGGCATAGAAGTCGATAATGGCGGGCTTAGATCCCTGGTATTCCCATTCTTGTTTATTCTCGAAATCGAAAACTTTCGATAAGAAGCTCTCTTTAGTCAAATGTTCGGTCATCTCGTCCATCCTTATATATTGAAAATAATATATAGATAAGGTAACCCTTAGAAGAAAAAAAGGCAAGGGGGCTGGAATGTTATCGGAAGGTAATTTCGGGATTTGATTCGGGATAAGCAGCCCGAAGGATACTTCGGAAAAATTGAAAGGCCTGTTCCTGGGCCTGGAGCCGAACGGTATCGAGACCCACGCCCGTTTCTTTTTGGGCGATTATAAACCCAGAAATTCTTTGCCAGCTCTCGGGGCTTATTCGAACATCTGGGTAGGGATAGTCCGCCCGGCGAAGATCCTCGATTCGTACCCTTAACAGCGAAGGCGGCCGAACCTGAAGGGCAGGTATGATCGGGTCTAACACCGGATCGGGACCTAACACGGGGTCGCTTAAAGGATACCCGTACTCGTAGACCAGGGTCAGAACCAGGAATGGACTCCCGGGGGTGCCAGGATCGAATCCCGTGGAACGGGCCAGGTTATAAGCCTCGAAACTTTCCCACTCCCGGGGGGTCAAAATATCCTGGGGTAGGCGACCCGAACGATCGGCTTGAATAACCCTGGACAGGGCAGCCAGATTCGCCTCGGGGTCAATAAAATCGAAGGGAAAGACGGTCTTTTCAACGTATTCTAAAAGTTTAAGCTCATCAATCGGGCCGGTAGCCACCAGGAGTCCCGACGCATCGAGGGTTTTCTTGTCTTGAACGAAAAGCGATGGTAGTTGTTGGAACCCAAGATACCCTGCGAGGCCCAGAACAAGAATAACTAGAACAACCAAGAAGATATTCTTAACCATGGGGTGCCCACTCTAGAACAACTTCGTCTATTCCAAGGGATAAGAAAAAGCTGCGAACAAGACTTTCGGCCTCTTGTTTGGCCTGGTGAAGGATGCCCCTTTCAATGGAGTCCTGGGATATGGACTGGGATGCCAATTCGAGGAGGTCGCCAATTTCTAAGATCCGGAGGTCTCCACCGAAGGTTTGGTTCACGTACTGGTAGAGGGTTTCCTCTTGGGCGTCTACGGAGAGGATTTCCGGAGAAGGAAGAACCAGGGTCATCTTATTACCCGGACCCGAAGAGAGAGTGTATCCGCGAGTGAGGTCTACCCCAGCGCTTACTAGAAAATCGACCCGAAAAAGAAACTGCCGGTCCCGGGTAGGTATAAAACCCAGGAGAGTTCTCTGGTCCCCAAGGTAGAGGATTTCTCGATAACGATACTCGTAGCTGTGGAGTTGAAGGAGATTCTCAATTTGGGCCCGGAGATTGGCAGTCTGGGTGACATTTCCTGGATTGCAGGAAGAGAGAAGGAGAAAAATTCCCAGGAAGCCCATGAGGAACCGGGGGAATCTGCCGACACTTTGTACAGGCCCTAGAAGTTCCATGAACCTCTATTATGGGCCAATCCTGGCCCTGGAGCAAGTCGGTGAGAGTAGAGATGGAAGATCCGGTCAAAAAGGAGAAGAATCGCCCTCTAGGGGTATTAACCTTTGCACTTTTGCTGATGCTCAGTCTGGTTAGTCCGGTATTCTTGACTACTGCCGATGAAACGAATGGGGGAGTGGTAGATTCAGCGCCTCCACCTCCACCTCCAGCCCCAGCCCTTGTAAATCTGGAAGACCACGAGGTACTTGAACCCCTCACCTACCCGAGTATCCTCGAACAAAATACCATTGTCGGGTACTATGGGAATCCCAACTCGAACCGGATGGGAATCTTGGGAGAATATTCGAAGGCTGCCTTGGCTGAACGTCTGATTCAGACCGCGGCCGCCTACGACGAAGTTAACGGCGACCGGGGAGTTATTAGGGCATTTCATCTTATTTTTGCCACTGTCTGGGCGGATGGGCAGTCAGGCAGACTGTCGCCCGCCCTTATTCGGGACTATATTCGCTTCGCCCAGGACAACGGAATGGTAGTCATTTTAGACCATCAAATTGGAATAGGAGACCCAGAACAGAGCTTTCGGGAAATGCTTCCCTACCTCCTTGAGGGACCGGTGCATCTGGCCATAGACCCCGAGTGGCGGACTACTCAACCGGGCGAAGAAATTGGGTGGGTGTACGCCGAAGAGGTGAACAGGCTTCAAGAAATTATGGACGACTATTTACAAGAGAATGGTGTTACCGAACGGCGAATGCTCCTGGTACACCAGTTTCATCCAAAAATGATTCAGAATCGAGACGAGGTACGAACCGACTATCCCTTGGTAGATTTAGTCCTCAATGCCGATGGCTTTGGTCCTCCTGCCTTGAAAGTATCGAGCTGGCGCCATAGTGTATTGGCAGAAAATATACCTCTCAAGGGATTCAAGCTCTTTTATCCAAAGCCCTGGAAAACTTTTGGAACCGATATACCCCTCATGTCCCCGGCCCAGGTAATGGAACTCGTACCCCAGCCGGTATACATCAATTACCAGTAGGTAGGGAAAAAGGATAGGCCCAGTGGACGAACACATACTTCAAGGACAGGTCGAACTCATTCGCGAGGTGTTTATGTACGCCCAGCGGTTCGCCGGAAAACGCTTTGTTATTATGATTTCTTCGGGGGTTATCGAGGACCCTCGATTTCCATCATTGGTACGAGATTTGGCAATCCTCCATAAAAGCGGAATACAAATTCTCCTGGTTCCAGGGGCTGGAAAACGGATCGACGATGTCTTAGGTGCCTATGGGTATACTTCCCAAATAGTAGGTGGAATCCGTATTAGTCCCGAGGAGCATATGCCCTTTATTAAAATGGCAGCCTTTGACGTAGCAAATAAGCTTATGACCCAACTTTCCAGTCTTACGGTCGACTCGGTTATCGGAAGCTGGGTACGGGCCCGGGGTCTTGGAGTTGTTAATGGGGTTGATTTTTTGGAGACCGGTCTGGTAAGTCGGGTCGACGGTCGACTTTTGGCAAAGGTCCTCGAAGACGGGATGGTACCAATTCTCCCGTGTATCGGGTGGAGTTCGACGGGAAATCCCTACAACATTTCGTCCCAAGAGTTAGCAACCTACTTGGCCGAAACCCTTGAGGCAGAAAAACTGTTCTTCTTGACCGATTCGGTCCAGCTTCTAGAAGACGAATGGAAGCTACCCAAAGAAGGGACTGTGGTCCACGAGGGCCAGATAATTCGTCTTTCGGTACCCGCAGCCAAGGGGTTCTTGTCTCTGAATAGCGATAGATCGGAGGACCTGAAGTACGGATTTGTCAAGCTTGCTGCCCGGGCTGCCGCCCAGGGGGTAGAGCGGGTTCATATTATAAATGGAAGGATCGAGGGAGTAATTCTTAAAGAAATTTTCTCGTCTCTGGGATTTGGTGCTATGGTGCATTCGGATCCTTTCGAATCGATTCGCGATATGGGGCCCGAGGATATTCCCTCGGTTCTCGATATTATGGAGCCGAACATCCAGTCCGGGCTTCTGCTGCGAAGAGATCAGCAGGATCTCGAGCGGCTGCACCCGGAATTTGTGGTGTTCGAGTCCGATGGGGCTATTCATGGGTGTGGTGCCTTGCATCGGTACAGGGATGGATCGGCAGAAATCGCGGCGATAGCTGTAGACCCCCATTACGAGGCTCTGGGTTTGGGGCAGAAGATCGTTGGATACCTGATTGGAAAGGCCCGGAGGCTAGCCATCCCTAAAGTTTTAGTTCTGACCACCCGAGCTGGGGACTGGTTTGAGACCCTGGGGTTTGTTAAAGCCACTCCCGACGATCTACCCGAAGAACGTCGAGCTTCCTACAATCCCCAGAGAAACAGCCGAGTATTTTTGCTGTCCCAAGAAGTCTTGAGAACCTTGCATCCCCACTTTCCTGGCGGGGAACCCCTGGACCCACCTCAGTTGAAAAAAAATTCGAAGGAGGAGTAACCATCGGCCCTCCGATGTGTTACCTTACTGTCTATGAAAACAAACCATCGTGGCCGGGGTGCCGGCAATATTCTTACCTTTGTTTTTGTTTTGGTGCTTCTGGTATTTATGGGATCATCCCAGGTTCTTGCCCAGGTACTTCGACCTACAGCGACGACCGAGGAAGATCGGTTTATCGAAACCTTCCGTCAAGTTTTCCGCTTCATCCAGGGTAATTTTGTCGACGAGGTCGATTCCCAAACCCTTCTCGATGGTGCTCTGAAGGGTCTGTTCGAAAGCCTAGGAGATCCGTATTCCGCTTACCTCACGGCAACGGATATGCGAGCACTGAACGATACAACCCAAGGGGAGTTTGGTGGGGTTGGACTTTACATAAACAAGGTGGTTCCCGACGAGAATCGACCCGAAATTGGTCCCTGGGTCGAGATAGTTTCACCAATTGAAGACACTCCAGCCTTTCAGGCGGGGTTGAGTTCGGGAGACTATATGACCCACATCAACGGTGACTCGGTCGACGACATAAATATCGACGAAGTTGTTACCCGACTACGAGGTACCCCCGGCAGTGTCGTGGAAGTTACGATTCGAAGGGGGAGAACGTCGAGTTTTTCTGTCGATTTAGTGCGTGCGATTATCGAGATTCCTACGGTAAAACATGCGGTCATTGGTACTACAGGTTTTTTACGCATTATTCAGTTTACCCCCCGGACGACCGAGCGGGTTGAAAGTGCCTTAGAAGACCTTCTTTCGAAGAACATTCGCTCTCTTATTGTCGATGTGCGGTCCAACCCCGGTGGGCTTTTGTCGGCCGTCGTCGAAACCGGAGACCTATTCTTTAATGATGGTCTTATCGTTGGCACTCGGGGCCGAAATATTCGGGAAAACCAAGTATTCAACGCCCAAGCGGGAGTGAGTTTTCCGGTAGATCTGCCCATTGTCGTACTCATTGACCGGGGCTCAGCGTCGGCGGCCGAAATATTGGCGGGAGCCCTCCAAAATCGTGACCGAGCTATTACTGTCGGTGCTAATTCCTTCGGCAAGGGCTCGGTGCAACAAATTCGCTCCCTTGGAGAAACGGGCTTTCGGCTGACTATGAGCCGCTATTACACCCCGGGAAATATTTTTATCGATAAAATTGGAATACCCCCGGACGTAGAAGTTGAGATTCCCGAGCTTACCCCCGAAGAAGAGGAGGCTCTGGTAGTAATCAACGACGAGCGAAGAATTGCTGGGTTCTTTGATCAAACCCCAAACCCTACTCCTGCCCAAATTAACACATTCATTGGACAGCTTACGAGCGAGGGCCTGGTTGTCCCCGAGCGTATATCCCGCCGGCTTATTCGCTTAGAAAGTGAACGACGAAAGAATATCAGCTCGGTATACGATTTGGAATATGACCTCATCCTGCAAGAGGCATTAAAAATCCTTGAGGAGGGCAGAGTCCAAGACATTATCGACAGTCGACCGCCCCTCTCGGGAGATTTTGCCCAAGGGGGTGGGTTGCCACTTCCCCGAAATCCATAATTCTTGTTGGTTTTGCTAAATTTGTGAAGCAATTTATCTTGCCCCTGGAGCCAGACTCTAGGGGGTTTCTAACCCTCAGTGGAAGGGATTACCACTACCTCATTCGGGTGAGGCGCTATCGGGAGGGCGATTCCCTTCCGGTAGTTCTGGGTGGTGGGGTAAGAGTCACAGGAACAATCGAAAAGATTTCCAGCTCCCAGGTTCGAATGAGGGTCATGCAGGGGAGCGAGTCTGCCGAGACTACCGAAACCTTTCCCGATCTAAGACTTCTCCTTGGGTTTCCGAAGGGTAAGAAGCTCGAACAGTCCCTTCGTCAAAGTACCGAACTGGGTGTGCGCCACATTTACCCAATTTTCTGTGATCATAGTATTCCCGATCCTGACCCCCGGACCTGGGCTCAAAAGCGTACGAGGCTCGGTGCCCTAATTTCGGAAGCAGCCCAGCAAAGCAACTGCCTTCCTCTCCCGGTTCTCCACGATCCCCAGACCCTGGACGACTTTTTTCGCGCCTTCCCCGATACTCAAGATAGAACCGGTATATTTTTCCACGAGAAACCCCTTGAACAAAGAGGAATAGCCGACTACCTTGGTTCTACTTCCACGCCAATCTATCTACTCGTTGGACCCGAGGGGGGAATTTCTCCCCGGGAAGTCGAGTTGCTGGTCTCTCGGGGATTTCATCCCGGTTATTTGGGCCAGACTGTTATGCGCTGTGAAACCGCAGTGGTTGCGGCCCTGGCGTCGGTGAAGACAATGTGTTTGGAGGCATCGTTATGGGCAAAGGTAAAACCCTAGTTCGGCCTTACCCCCTTGCGGGGGTTGTTCGGACCCAGGTATTAGGGGTTCCGGTAGATTGTGTTGCTCCCGAGAACCTGGAAAAGGTATTGGACGGATTGACGGACTATGCCCAAACGAGTGAAGGTGTTCAATTGGTCTTTCTGCGGACCTTTGATGTATTACGAGCCCGTCGAGATCCTTCTTACCGAGAAGCCCTTACAAATGCGGGGCTCGTGTTACCCGTTAGCAAGGACATTTCGAATGCCCTGGTTAAGTTAGGTCATCCAAACGCCCATCGATATTACCCTACCGATACCTTAGTAAAAATTTTGGGATGGCTCGAAGCCAGAAAGGGCGGGTTGTACTTTTTGGGGGCCTCGGGCCGAGATATTACCACTATTGAACAACGAATACGTCGAACCTTTCCTGGAGCCCGGATCGTTGGTCGGTACATGGGTCGGTTCCCAAAGTCCACCGAACCAAAGGTGTGTACGGCCATTAAAAAATCGAACCCGACTCTCTTACTCGTTGGGCCGGGTCTGGTGGGGCGAGACAAATGGTTGTCCCGCCGGAGGTCAATTTTGAACAACGGCTTAATGGTCTATAGCGAAGATTTTTTTGGCTATATTCTTGGCAAATCCCATAGGGTGAATAAGGTGAGCTTTCGGGCTGGGCGAGAAATGGTGCGGGAAATACAGAAGGCTCCCTGGAAAATGGCAGGAATAGGCCTTATTTGGTGGTTTCGGTTTCGAGTTTTGCTTGTGCGGACATTTCGACGACTTTAGACTCGGCCCTCTGGGCGAGGTCGGCAAACCATAGGTCATAGAACTTCAGCCCTAAAGGAAAAAATGCGCCGAAGTAGAGAAATCCGCCTACCACGTCGAGAATGTAATGGTATCCCCCATACACAGTAGCCAAGAGAACAAGTACCCCATTGAGGCTATAGATCCACGCTTTTTTCATGGGCAGGTAGACGAGGGCCCCAACCGCCAGTACCAGGCTCTGGGCCGTATGGGTACTCGGAAATGCTGCGCCAAAATGGTTGCTGGTTCGGTACATCGACGCCATCAGCCGGGTAAAAAAACCATAGCGCATTTCGAGGGTCTTATGCACCATTTCTTCGGTGTAACGGCCACCGATGACCGGAAAAATGAGATAGGTAAGAGCAGAGGCGTAAAACACTGTCATTGCTGCGAAGGTATATTTCTGTAGACTTTCTGGGCTACGCTTATAAATTTGATAGGGAAGGACCCCTAATAACACGTAGTAGATGAAATAGGCCCCGTGGAGAATTTCCGAGACCCAATAATTGTCGTAGGTATCCATGAGGGTTTCATGGGGGAGGTATCCAAAAATCCTTTTCTCCATCGCTCGGAACCAAGGGTCCAAGGCCTCGGCGTAGAAGATGTTATCGATTTCGGTAACGGTCACAAAAAAATAGGCCAAGAAGAGGAAGGGATATCCCCCGCGGACGTATCCCCAAAAGTGGAGTAATGGTTTTTCTATCTGCGAAAGGAATCCGGGCAGGTGTTTAGGTGTTCCGATAAGTATGATACCGAGGGTTACTATCATGGTAGTGAGGTACCCCATGGCTGCCGTCCCTGGGCCTTCGATTCGACTCCACCCAAAAAGTACAATGAGAATATTAAGGGTTATAAACCCCAAGGTCAGAAGATCAATGGGATTAAATCGGGGAACTAAAGCTTTTCCTGCGTCTATCTCTAAATCCATCAATATATACTACCAATTGTTGGGGACCACTAAAATCTATTAATCTGGCCAAGTTGGTCATTGCACCGCAATGACTTAAGAGCGTGGGATACCCTAGAAACAAGGTTTTTAGAGGTCCCCTGTTAGAATATAGTTAAAGTAGTTTGGGAAAGTCCATCGTTAAAAATATATCCCATGGAGCGGCAAAGTACCAGTTCAGCCCTGGACTGGTACTGCCTTGTTCATCCGGAAGTTTTCCTTCAACCCGAACAAAAGGGTTCCAACGAAAAATCCCCCTAAGGTCCAGAGACTTCCGAGTTTTCCTTCTCCGAGCATCGCCAAGGCGGTTCCAGGACAGGCCCCAGCCAATCCCCATCCGATACCGAAGATGATCGACCCAGGCACTAGTGATCTACGGTAGGGTTTTCCTTTGTACGATAGGGCCGCTGCCGTAAGGATAGCCTTTGGTGGCGATGACCGACGATACCCAATAAGGCTATGGACAAGAGCTCCTAAACCAGCGGCGACCGCGATGACCCAGAGGAGCTGAAAGTCTTGAAAAAGAAAAAGCTGGGCATAAAAGTCGTAGGTAGTGGCACCGGCGCGACTTAAGAGAAATCCAAAGAGGGCTCCCAGAGCTAAGAACCCAGGGCCAAGAAGTTTTTTATTCACGTACATAGGTTACTCTCCCTTTTATCCGAGAACATTGAAAAGGATTTGAACGATGAGAATTCCTCCAACGAAGAATCCTATGGATGCCAAGAGACTCGGCGGATTAAGGAGGCCTAGACCGGTGATCGAATGACCACTGGTACAACCACCGGCCATCCGAGAGCCCAGTCCTAAGAGCACCCCGCCAAAGGTCAGCACAAGTGATCGCACCCAGGGAACGGCAGGGAGGACCGAGTCGTAGAGGGGGCCAAGACTGAAGCTCGCAACCAGCGGTCCGGGACTGGTGAGGGCTGCGATGAATCCCCCAAGGGGAATACCTAGGACGAACCAGATTCTCCAGGAGAAGCCGTTTTCTTGGCGATTTTTTTTGAAAAACGGCCCCGGAGTCACGAGACTGCAGGCGTCGGTAAAAGCTGAGGAAACACCCAGAGGGTTACCGGTCAAATAAAACTGGAAAAGGGCGTAGGTGCCAATGGCAATACCACCGATCCACCCGCTCCAAATAGTTACTTCTGTCATAGAGAACCTCCGAGGAAAAACCTAATATATACAAGTTGGATAGTCAAGTATAGGTCGCGTGTTTAGGCTTGCCCTATTGGGATACTAGGATACCAGAGAGGAAAGAGCCCTGCGCAGAAGGATGCGTACTCGGCGGGATCGAAAGGTGGGAACCAGGTGACCGGGAGAAAAGTAGTAGACCCGCCCATCGCCTACCCGATGGACCCAGGCCAGGGCGTGGGTGCCTTGGTCGCTGGAGCCTGTGTACTCGACCTGGATACCCGGTTCGAGGCGGTGGGTGTACAGCTCGTCGGTGAGGTCGAAGGGTTCGAGGGGATGGTTGGGTAAGGAGGCGCCGGGAGCCCCGGAAACCCGGGAAACCCTAAAGGTTCCAATCGGTCCATGACCCAAGAAGGTTCCTCCCAGGAGGGCAGTGAAGTCCGGATTCTTCTTACACGAGGCGGTGGGGGAGTGGACACACAGTATTTGGCCCCCGGTTTCCAGGTAGGAACGCAAGTTTTGTACCTGCAGTGGGGTAGGTTCGGTCCAGGGTTCGTGGAAAAACATAACCACTAACCGGGTGTCCCAGAGGTCACGGTCGAGAAAATCGACCAGCGAACGGTCAACTTTAAGACGAACCTGGGGGCGAAGGAGAGAGTATGCAAAGACCTGGGCCAGAAGCTTGCGGAGCAAGTGCATAAACGCAAGTCTGACCTCCAGGCTGGGATGGTCGGAATTGCCGAGGATGACTCGGACGATTTTGTGGGCCTGGCGCATGAAAGGTTCTCCAGAAAAAATCTACGACTCGACGAAGTATAGAATGGCTGGTAACCATAACGCAACTCGCTCTTGGACTAGGATAGTATTGTAAATTTTGTCCTAAAAGTTGTAAATTTTGACATAGTCCGGTTTTCGAAGAGGTTATCATTCTACATGACTGTATGAATCCCTTGTCCTCTCTGCTCTAGACCTTTAATCTAGCCCCCATGAACTTCGCTCCCGTCGCCTTTGCCATTGGTCGCCTCTACCTTTTAGTCGTAGCCGGATACCTGATCTTTCGCCCGAGCTTTCTCCAGCATCAGGTTCTGCCCCGGTTGCTAAAGGCCCTGTTGTGGATCGGTTTTCCCCTCTATTCGATCGACCGCATAAATGCCGGGTGGACAGAGGCCGTAGCCCTGGGTTGGCAGGGGATGGTAGGGTTTTTCTTGTTGGGAGCTGGCATGATAGGTTTTCAATTCTACCTGGGGCGAATTCTTATTCGCCGGGTACCTGGGTTGCGTACCGAATATCCTCGGGAATTATTGGTGCTCTTTGCGTTGCACAATGCGGGGTATATTCCCCTGGCCTTTCTGGGAATTTTGGTGAGCGACGGCATAATGGTCTACCTTTTTTATTATGTCATGGCCTTTAACTTCCTCTTCTGGACCTTCTCGATTCCCCTCCTGGAAAAAGGAAATCCCCGCCTTACCTTCCGTATTACACCCCCATTGGTTGGAATATTCTTGGGGGTGATTCTTGCGGCTACGGGATGGTATCGGTTTTTGCCTCAGGGCCTTGGGGCGGCATTTTCGTTGATTGGGAGGATTTCGCTGGACTTGATTTTGGTGGTCCTGGGCGGAACCCTGGCTCCCCTCACCTTTGGATCCTGGAAGGGATACACCGAGCTGCGGTGGCTGGTGGGTATCAAGTTGGTGGCCTATCCGCTGGTTATGACCCTGGTGGCGGTAATTACCCGGTACACCCTTGGATTAATTCTCCCCGAGGAGTTTGCTTGGGGTATTGGCATGGTAATAATCGTGGAGGCCGCAGTTCCTCCGGGGACCAATATTATGGTGGTTGCTCGAGCCTGGGCTTCGGAAAAACAGAACGAGTTTCTGGGCGGTGGAATGCTTCTTACCTACGCAGCGAGTTTAGTTACTCTGCCACTCTTTGTGGGATTAGGAATCTTGCTTCTTTAGAAAAAATACCCGGGGGCCTACCGGTGTAAGGCTCCAGAAAAAGTGGTTCGCAATATACTCCAGGGATTTCTGGGAGTAGAGGCTCGTATGGGTCTCGTCCCGGGCGTAGGGCCAGGTGCTCAAGTCGGTATCTGGGGTACGGATCTGGGTCATGAGCGCCAGGGTGCCTCCGGGGGTCAGAAGGGAATTGAGTACACCAAAACTCCGGAGCGGAGATGAAAAATGTTCGACCACCTCGGTGCAGGTAATGAGGTTGTAGGTAACGGGGTCGGGGACCTCCAAAAGATCGGGGCGGGGATGGAAAAAGAGGTCGTAAAGTTCGAGGCTCAAACCTCTTTCGGCGGCCAGCTCCGCTAACATTGGGTAGGGACCAGAACCAAAATCGAGAGCCCTTTGGGGTGGAGCTTGGGCGACCAACTCCATGACGGGATCCAAAAGTTGGTTCAAAAACCGCTCGTACCCTGGGGTTCGAAGGTGATTTTCGTGGTGGGCGTAGCGTAGTCGTTCTTCCTCGGGCGAAAGCCTATCCTGGGGGTCCAAAAATACCAGGTCGCACTGGGTACAGTGATGGTATCGCCGTTCCTGAATCACAACGGGAGTAGCCGCAGAAACTGAGCCTTCGCACAGGGTACAGGAGAGGGTCACAGAACCATAACCCTGCTGCCTCCGTAGAAAATGCTCACCTGCCGGGTAGATTCGGAAATAGCCAGTGAAATTGCCCGGCTCACCGCCGTAATGCCTGCGGCAGCGGTGTGGCGGGCTCCCAGGCCCGCGGGGAGGGGCTCGACCGGACGATCGACCCGCAAGTAGGTGCCGGCGCTGACGATAGTCCCATTTCCCTTGATGACTATTGCCCCATCGATCCGAGAGAACTCCTTGAGGGTTTCGGTAAGGCTGGGGTCGAGGATATTGCGCTCGATTTCATCGTACCCACGAAAGGGATTCACTACCATTTGTTGGCTAAACTGGGCGACCTGTTCCCCATCGCCCAGGACAAAAACTGTACCGACAGGTTTTCCTTCCCGGCCCTCGGCGGCCAATTCGGTGGCAATTTGCAGGACCCGCATGAATACTTCCATCTGGGTATCCACACTTGAATCGTGGAAAGGCATCGAGAAAAAGACCCCAAAATCCCGGTCCAGGTCGGTTACCTCGATGGAATCGTACTCCTCCCCGCTGGTTTGAAAAATGTTTACTACCCTCTGGCCCTTATGGATAATCGATTTTGACAGGGCCAAAAGAAGGGCTAGGTTGACCGGACTGGCCTTGGTATGTTGTCGGTAAGGGAGGTTGAGGTGGTGAAGCCACGGGAACTCGGACTTTTTTGAGTCTTCAATCTCGAACAAAGGCTCGGACTCCACCAATACCAGATCGGGGTAGGATTGGGTGAACGATCCCTCGTCCAGGGTGTCGAGGTAGTCCGGCGGATAGTCCCGAATATCACGGGTCTCGGTCTGCCGGGTCCTCCGATACCAGGTCTGGATAGTTTCTGGCTCCCGGGTGTGGATAAACAGAGTCGACGCCTCGAGGCTTAAGGCGATTCGTAAGGCTGATTCGAGAACTATGCGATTCTGGGAAGGTTTACTACCGCTGAGGGTTCGGGCGAATTGGTAGCTCTTGTGTTGATCTTCTTCCAGGCCCAATAGTTGGGCCTCGTACTCGATAGACTCAAGAATTTGAGGATCCGTAGAGCTAGGGGCCGACAAAGGAGCATAGGAGTTCAGGTTTGTACCTGCCGGAGCGTCGATGAGCCGGTGGTAAAAATTTGCCGGGTCTGGAGATTCCATGAGGGCTTGCAGAATGCCCTCGCTCGACAAGTAACGGGCCAGGGTCGAAAGAACCTTGAGATGATGATCCGGCGGCCCTACCACAAGAAACACCAAACGAACCAGGCTCTCGTCCTTTGGATCGTACACTACACCAGTCTTACTTAAACCCGCACAAATATAGGTCTGACTCATTCCGGGAATTTGGGCGTGGGGCATAGCAATTTCTGGGGAGATTCGAGTGGTGAACTGGACCTCTCGTTCCCAGATTGCCTCGAAAATACTGGAATACTCCAGATGGGGCTGAGAACGCCAAAGGGCCGCAACGAGTTCGGTAATGACTTCTTGTTTTTCGGTCCGCTCTAGGAACACACATCGTTCGGGAGCCAGAAAGGAATCGACCGTCATGGTAGATAGTGTACGGCGAAAACCCCCAGGAAACCAGGGGGTTAGTCTTGAGAATGCAGTCGAACTGCCTTGGGCCCGCTGGTAGCTAGGTTTCCTAGGGTATCGAAGAACTCGGGGTAGGTAACCGACACTGCCTCGGCCCCGTGGACCCGGGTCGACCCCTCGGCCATGAGCCCGGCTACACTCAAACTCATGACAACTCGATGATCGTCCCACCCATCCACGTCGGCTCCTGTTAAGGCACTGTCGCCCAGGGTTCGATGTCGGGGTTGAATGACCAGACCGTCGTTGGTTTCCTCGATTTCGGCTCCCATTTTGGAGAGTTCGGTCCTCATGACGGTAATTCGATCGGTTTCTTTGAGTCGGGCTTGGGCAACGTTGTACAGGGCCACCGTTCCTACCGCAAAACAAGCTACTACCGCCAGGGCCGGCAGGGCGTCGGGGGTCGCATTCAGGTCGAAGCGCCCACCCCGTAAGGGGCGACCTGCCCGGCTGGGCCCCATGATGCGAATACTATCGGTGCCCTCGTGACAGGCCTGTTCGTAGGCCTGTCGATTCTCCTCGTCATCCTCGCCCGAGGCCCCCGAGGCCTGGGCAACGAGGGCCGAACCTCGTAGGTAATCGACCCGACATCCCATAGCCGAAAGGTACCGGAAAATAGCCTTGTCCCCCTGGCTATCGGCCATATCCAAGCCCCGCAACAGCAAAGAGGAACCGGTAATTGCCGCGGCGGCGGCAAAAAAGGCCGCGCTCGAAAAATCCCCCGGAACCTGTTTTGTAAAGGACCTGTAGCTCTGACCTCCGGGGATTGAGAGCTTTTTCCAATTGTCGTTGGTGAACTGGATACCCTGTTCGGTCATCCAGGTGGCGGTCATTTCGGCGTAGGGTTGCTCATACAGGAGGGGAACGTTGACTACAGACTTGCCCTTTGCCAAGGGCAGGGCCAACATGAGGCTGGAAAGATACTGGCTGGTTGGGCACTCAATAGACGTCTGGCCACCGGTGAGGGGCCCGCGAACCACAAAAGGGGCCTTTCCATTATTCCGGGTTGTGTAGGCCTCGGCGCCCAGGTCCCGAAGAGCGGCCAAGAGATTTTCTACCGGCCGGTTGCGAATTTGGGCGTCCCCGGTAAAGACCGTGTACCCAGGGCTGAGGGCCGCAATTCCCGCGGCCAGATACTCGGTGGTGCCCGAGTTTCCCACGTCGATGACGTCGGCGGGGGCGGAAAACAGGATTCCTTGGGGATTATCGCCTACTCCGGTGATTTTTAGACCACGCAGAGCGGGGGAGGTGGGGCCCGTAGCAGCGTCGGGGCCCGTGGGCACCGCGCCACCGGCTCTGCCGGCCGGCAAAAAATCAGCTTGGTCAGAAGAAATCTCCTCCACCTTGGCCCCAAAGGTCTGGATGGTTCGAATACAACTTCGGGCATCCTGACTATCCAGCGGATTCCAAACGAAACTCTCCCCTTTCGCCAGGGCGGCTACCAGAAGGGCTCGGATGGTATGACTTTTTGATGAGGGAATGAGGACCTCCCCTTGGAGGCCCGATTGGGTTATGTGAGCTATCATTAATGGGCGCCTCGCTAGGTTAAATCCCTTAGGTCTTCGAGGATGTGGTCGAGAAGAATCAATTTCAAGTCCGCAATGTCCTGGGCCTCGAAACCCGTGCCCGCCTGGCGGGTACGCTTGAGCAAGTCGCTGAACAGGTTGTGAATTTTTGTGTGTTCTTCCATGTGCTCATCGATAATTGTCGGATCTTCCGAGGGAAAAAGTTGCTCTTCAAATTTGTGGTGAATGTCCAAATAGGCCACAAATTCGTCCAAAATTGCCAACTGGGTGATAATCGGCCTATCGGCCTCGAAAGCGGTATTCAGTTGTTCGATGAGGTCGATGAGCTTCCGGTGTTGGGTGTCGACCATCGGATTCCCGGTCGACAGGTTGTCGGTCCATTCAATAAACATAGGGTCCTCCGTCTCGGGCCAAGGGGAGTATCTACTCTCATCCCCCTTCCAGTATACGCCGATAACAGTATGGAATGGTAGGGGGACCTCTAAAAACCCCTATTATAGGCCAGACAAACAGATTTTAGAGATGGTATGATTTACGTGGTTGGGCGGAAGGGGTTATCCTCAATCTGACGGGATTGGGGAGCCGGTAGTAGGTTGAGGGGACCGAGAGGCACACGACCTCGCTTTAGAGATTAACCGAAACCTGCCACCGAACACCATAGAGCGGCGCACCGAGTGACCGGTGCAACCGCGAATAGGAGTACGGTGTAACTCGCGTCTGACCAAAGACTCCCAGTCCTTTTTATATCCAAAAGGAGGGAGAAATGGAAGAGAAGATTCGGTATGTAGGTATCGACCTGAGT
>Ga0210043_1000515_pt1 | contig 40848 bp, 52 predicted proteins | sample CryGeymet201501t_FD_183990 | JGI IMG/M metagenome (GOLD analysis project Ga0210043, IMG submission 183990) | Groundwater microbial communities from Crystal Geyser aquifers in Utah, USA - Crystal Geyser metaG 2015-01t (SPAdes) (version 2) | ecosystem: Environmental > Aquatic > Deep subsurface >... | reverse complement strand
GCGCGACGAGGCGCCGCTGCAGGTCAAGCCCGCGCCGATCGAGGGCGCCGCCCAGGCCAGCCCGTCCGGCCGCTTCCCCGTCGCCAAGGCGCCGTCGCCCGCCCCGGTCGCCGACGCCCCCACCCCTGCCCCCGTCAAGAAGGACTGAACCATGGCCGACCCCATCACCATCAACCACCCCTCCGACATCGCCGCGGCGATCCAGGCCGGAAAGGACCAGACCGTCCTCCTGCCGCAGATCGACGGCTTCAGGCGCCAGATCGTCCTGCCCGGTGCAAAGCTCGCCGACCTGACGCCCGACAAGCTCCCGGTCCCGCGCTTCCTGACCGCGGCCCCGCTGTTCAACGACGCCGGCGCCTTCATCGCCTACGTCAACCAGTTCAAGGTCGCGGCCACCCGCATCTTCTACACCGACGCCGGCCAGTTCGTCGCCGTCATTGACTACCACGACGACGGCGGCGGCTCGGACGCGAAGCCCAAGCACGGCGACCACCTGGCGCGCCTCGCCCTGGTGCGCTCGCCCGAGTGGAAGGAGTGGGCCGAGCACAACGAGAAGGCCATGGGCCAGCAGTCCTTCGCCGAGTTCATCGAGGACAACGCCAAGGACCTGCTGCAGCCCGATCCCGAGACGATGCTGCGCGTCGCCTCCGGCCTGCACGCCACGGTCGGCGCCACCTTCCGGCAGGCGACCAACCAGGCCAACGGCCAGATCCAGCTGGCGTTCGACGAGACGATCAACGGCACCGTGAACGGGAAGGAGGAGGCCATCCCAACCACCTTCCAGGTCGGCCTGCGCCCCTTCATGGGATGCAGCCGCTACCCGGTCGACTGCCGCCTGCGCTACCGCATCGACCGCAGCCAGGGCGCCGCGCTCAAACTGCACTTCAAGGCCCTGCACCTGGAGTGGATCACCGAGACCGCGCTCGATGGGATCGTGGCCAAGGTGAAGGACGAGACCGGCATCGCGCCGGCCCTCGGCGCGCACGACTCCGACGCCTTCAAGCGGGGGGTCTGACATGAGCGCCCCACCCATCCCGACCATCGGTCGCGTCGTCCTGTTCTGCGGCACTGATGGCGAAGACCGCCCGGCCATCGTCACGCACGTCTGGTCGCCGTTCTGCGTCAACCTCCACGTCTTCGGCAAGGACAGCAGCGACGCGAGCGCCGGCATCCGTACCAGCGTCACCCACGCCGGACCGGAGACCAACGAGAAGGCCACGCCCGGCACCTGGCACTGGATGCCCTACCAAATCCAGACCGCCGGGCAGCGGCACCCGGACGCGCCGGCCGCGGCCAGCGAGCAGATCCCGGTCAACACCGCCCTGACCTTCGGCGCCGCCATCCAGGCGCTGAAGGCTGGCAAGAAGGTCAGCCGCGCCGGCTGGAACGGCAAGGGCATGTGGCTGGTGCTGATGCCGGCCCTGTACCTGCCGCCGTTCAATACCCAGGGCACCGAGCGGAAGGTCAACGACCGCACCGCCAAGTGGATCGGCGAGGACAAGCCCCTCGATTGCCAGCCCTACATCGCCATGTGGACCGCCCAGCAGAAGTGGCAACCGGGCTGGCTGGCGTCCCAGGCCGACATGCTCGCCGAAGACTGGACAGTTTCCGACTGACCGCTCCGCCGCCGACGCCCACGGTCGACGGCCAGGGAGCGGCCAGACGTGACATCGAGCCGCAGGCCTGCCGGGGACGCCCGGCAAACACCGCGTCCGGGGAAGCGCCGGGGCTGGTCGCTCACCACCTACAGGAACCACAACCATGCGTTGCATTTCAGTCCGCCAGCCCTGGGCCTGGCTCATCATCCACGCCGGCAAAGACATCGAAAACCGCGACTGGCCAACCAAGGTCCGCGGTCGCGTGCTGATCCACGCCAGCAAGGGGGTGACGCCCAACGAGTACAACGAGGCCATGGACTTCGCCATCCTCGCCCGGCGCGGCGCTCCTGACGAGGGGAAGCTGATCGCTCCCAGCTTCAACAGCATGCAGCGCGGCGGTATCATCGGCTCCGTCGAGATCGTCGATTGCATCAGCGCCAGCACGTCGCCTTGGTTCTTCGGCAAGTTCGGCTTCGTACTACGCAACCCCATCGCCCTGCCGTTCCGCCCGTTCCGCGGCGCGCTGGGGTTCTTCGACGTGCCGGAGGCAGCGTGAACAAGAACGAGCTGCTGACCCGCCTGCACGACCAGGCCATGGACACAATCAACGAGGCGCTGATCGAGCTGCAGGACAAGACGTTGGAGGTCGGCGAGATCCCGCGCCGCTGCGATGACTGGCACGAGGACGACGGCTCCGGCCTCTGGTGGAACGTCGAGAATACCGGCGGCGAGATCGTCGAGGAGCCCAGCTACGTCGGCCAGCCACGGGACAGCGACTGGCCCTGGCAGGAGCAGGACGAGCCGCACCTGCTGTGGGTTCCGCTGCCGAAGCTGGCGAGGTCCAAGCCGTGAGCCAGTCCCGCCTCTCCTCCCTCGGCGAGACCTGCCTCTCAATCGCCATCGGCTTCCTGGTCTCGCTGGTCATCACCGCCTGGCTGCTGCCGGCCTATGGGCACCCGGTCAGCCTCGCCGACAACTTCCAGATCACCGCCATCTACACCGTCGCCAGCATCGCCAGGGGATACCTGGTGCGGCGGGCCTTCAATCGCTGGGGCCGAGCGTGCTGACTTACGGCTCCGTCTGTTCCGGCGCCGGCACCTGCGCGCTCGCCTTCCTGCCGCTGGGCGTCAAGGCCGCGTGGTTCTCTGAAATCAATCCAGCCGCCTCCGCCGTCCTCGCGCACCACTGGCCGCACGTCCCCAACCTGGGCGACATGACTACGCTGCCGGAGCGCATCCTCGCCCGCGAAGTCAAGGCGCCCGACATCCTGATGGGCGGCACTCCTTGCCAGGCCTTCAGCGTCGCCGGCAAGCGCCTCTCCCTCGATGACCTGCGCGGCAACCTCACCCTGACCTTTTGCGAGATCGCCAATGCAATCGACACTATTCGACTGGCCGACGGACGCCCCCCCCCTCGTCATCCTGTGGGAAAACGTCCCCGGCGTCCTCTCCGTTGAGGACAACGCCTTCGGTTGCTTCCTCGGCGCCTTGGCGGGCGCTGGCGCCGCAATCCCTAATCACGACGGAAGCTGGACCTACGCGGGTTTGGTATCTGGACCCCGCCGCACAGCAGCTTGGCGCGTCATGGATGCCCAATATCAGCGAGTGGCCCAACGACGCCGGCGTGTGTTCGTTGTCGCAGGTGCTGGAACATTCCGTCCCGAGGCGGTATTATTTGAGTCCGAAGGCGTGCGCCGGGATTCTGCGCCGAGCCGAGGGGCGCGGGAAGGATCTACCGGCCCAACTCAACGCCGCCCTGCTGGCGGTGGCGAGCCAATCACCTTCGACTGGCAGGCTGGCGACGGAGGCGGCGACGACAGCTTCCGAGGCAAGTCACGGTCCTACATCTGCGACAAGTCAGGTCGATCACGCGCTATCTCTGCCAGCAAGGTCCCAGCCGTCGCCGTCTTCGGCGGGAACGACACGGGGGGGGCAATCGACGTAGCCCCGGCGCTGAATGCGAACCGGGGATGCCATAATCCAGGCGACTTCGAGGCCGGCGCCTTGTGCGTAACTGGCAATGTGACCCATGCGCTCAAGGCCGAGGGCGCGGACGCGAGCGAGGACGGGACCGGGCGCGGGACACCGATTATCTGCTTCCCCGCCGAGCTGAGCGGAACCGCCTGCGCCTCGTCTGAGGGCGTTGGCATCGCCCTGTCAGCCAAGCACACGGCCGCCATCGCGCTCGACGTTCAGCAGATCACCAGCAAGACGAACCGAACCAAGGCCGAGGACGGCCTTCCCGCCTCGACACTGAACGCCCACGCGGGAATGCATGTCGCAACCGCATCGGATGTCCGTCGCCTAACGCCCCGCGAGTGCGAGCGCCTCCAGGGATGGCCCGATGACCACACATTGGTCCCGTATCGCGGCAAGCCGATGCAAGATGGGCCGCGTTATAAGATCATCGGCAATGGCTGGGCGCTGCCGTGTGTTCAGTGGATTGGACGGCGGATCGTCGCCGAGATAGCCCAGGGCCAGACCGCCGGCCACGCTTTTACCCCTCCTACGACCACGACCGAGACCCCATGACCGCCGCCGACCTCCCCGCACCGCTCACGACCACCGCCATCGACTTGGACGGCATGCCCAGCTTCATGCTCGACACTGAGCAGCTGCGCCAGTCCGAGCTGTGGGCAATCTCCACCGGCGACGAGTTCAAGGCTGCGGTCGGACTCTGGTGCCGCGCGTGGCTGCAGAAGCCGCCCGGCTCGCTGCCCAACGATGACCGCGTGCTCGCATCCTGGTCCGGCTCCAAGCGCTGGAGCAAGGTCCGCGAGGTAGCGCTGCGCGGCTTCATCCTCTGTTCTGACGGTCGCTTATACCACCCAGTCCTGTGCGCTGACGCCCTGCGCGCCTGGGAGCGCCGGTCATCCTACAGGGACAAGGCGAGCAATGCCGCAGCAGTGCGGTGGGCAAAGCACAAGCATGCGCCAGGCATGCCCCAAGCATTGCCCGAGCATTACCCAAGCACTGCAAGAGCAATGCCAACCGATGCCCAGAGAGAGAGAGAGGGAGAGAGAGAGTTACAGGGAGAGAATATATCCGAAGCGGACGCGACCCCGGCCAGCCCCTTCCCGGCTGATTCCCAGACCCCAATCCCGACCGAGCCACCCACCGGCAACGACTCCGACCTCTGGCGCTACCGGATCGGGGCAGAGCCATGGGCGCGAACCCTCAAGCGGGCAGGCTGCAAGATCGGGCCGAACAACTGGCGAGCCTGGCAGGGCCTGATCGAGCGAGCCTTCGCCGGCCAGGTCGACACCTGCGCCGCAGCTGCCGCCAAGGTCAAGCCCGAGGACCGTTGGCCAGACCAGGTCGAGGCCGCAGCCCGCACCGTGGCGCCGTCTGCGATCGCCAGCAAGTACGCCGACCGCCAGGCCCGCATCAAGACCGTGCAGGTGACGCCATGACCGACACCCCCGAACTTCCTCTCGCCGATCGCATCGCCAAGGCCCAGCGCCGTTGGCCCTGGCAGAGCGTCCCGCCGTCCTACCGCATGCCCGGGAAGCCCACCCCCGCCGTCCTGGCCGCTGCCAAGGCCTCGATCGGCTACGATGACGACCGCGACCGCCTGCCCATTCTGACCCTGATCGGATCCGTGGGGGTCGGCAAGACCACCGAGGCCTGCCGCCTCGCGTCCTACCTCGCCGCCGGATGGGGCGACCGCCACCCCGAGGCCGTGACCTACCGCCTGGCCCTGCGCATGGGCTGGATCGACCGCGAGGAGGTCGACGAGCTGGTCGCCGAGAAGGTGACGCTGCTGATCCTCGACGACCTGTCCGCCGGCCTGACCGCCGCCGGCCTGACCCACGCCCTGGAGATCATCGAGGGCCGCATCGCCTGGCATCGTCGCACGATCATCACCACCAGCCTGACCCTGGAGCAGATCACCGCGCTGGAGGTCAAGCACCACGGGCGCGAGATCGGGGTCGGGTCGCGCATCGCCGGGGGCGAGGTTCTGACCATGGCCGGCGACGATAGGCGCATGGCATGATCCGCGCCCAGGTGCTCAGCGTCGAGTGCGACCGCTGCGAGCGCGAGGAACACGTCGGCGCTGGTCAGGTTCAGATGGAAGACCACCAGCTCTACGCAAAGGGGCAGATTGCTCTGATGACGCTGGCCGTGAAGTACGCGCCCGGCTGGCACTTCGGCAGGGTACACCTGTGCAGGGAATGCGTGGCGAAGCTGAAGGCCAAGCACCCGACGCAGGAGCTGCCGTGAAGATCGCCGAGCAGGCGCTGTCCCGCGTCGGCATTGCGGTCGCCTGCGCCAGGAAGGACCGGCGCCATCGCCGCGAGCACCTGGAGGCCGCGCTGTCGGCGACCGGAGACCTGCAACGCGCCTTGATCCTCGAACGCATCCACCTTGACCAACAACCCAGGAGATCCGCATGATTATCAATCCGTCCATAATCGGCCGTGCCGAGCGCCGCGACATCGCCCGGGACCGCCAGGCCCAGATCCGCGACCGCATCCTGTGCGCCATCGAGGACGCCGGCCGACCGCTCACGCCCGCCGATGTCGCACGCCGCACCGGACTGGGGCCCTGCGCCGTCAGCCTGTCCGCCAACCACTGGCGCAGGTACTTCGCCATTGAGCGGGGCGACGACGGGAAGCGCATCAACACCATCGACCTGCACCACCACCTGAAGACCGGAGTCTGAACCATGGCCACCGTCCGAACCTGCGATCGCTGCGGCGTGTCGTGCCCAGTCTCAATGGATAAACCGACCACCGTGCGCGCCTACACCTTCGACACCTACGCACCCCAACAGCCCAGCTACCAGGCAGGCGTCGGTTGCACCGTGGCTGACCTGTGCGAGGGCTGCGCGAGCCAGATCCGCAAGGCGATGACCGAGCCGCTGCCGAGCAGGGCATGACGTACCGCCTCCGCTTCGTCTACGGACTGTGGCTGATCTGGAAACACACCGGGCCACTGATGGATCGGACCATCCGGCTGGTGTACGAGGACAGCGACGAGCGCACCGCGCGCGCCGTCTGCCGGGAGCTGAACGCGCGTGCCTGAAGTCGCCGACCCCGACGCCCAGCTGCTGGAAGCCGTCGCCGGGTTCACCCACGACCCGGCCGGCTACGTCCGCTTCGCCTACCCATGGGGCGAACCCGGCACCGAGCTGGAGCACGAGCGGCCGCGCACCTGGCAACTGGACATCGCCGGCACGATCGGCGCCCACCTGCGCGACCCGGCGACCAAGCACCAGCCGCTGCGCATCGCGGTCGCATCGGGCCACGGCATCGGCAAGTCTGCGCTGGTGTCCTGGCTGATCGACTGGGGACTGAGCACGCACCCCGACACCAAGATCGTGGTCACGGCCGGCACCTTCGACCAGCTGCGCACCAAGACCTGGCCCGAGGTCAGTAAGTGGCGCCGCATGTCGATCACGTCGGGATGGTTCCGCTACGTCGCGACCAGCCTGCACAGCACCGACACGAAGCACGAGAACACATGGCGGGCCGACGCCCTGCCATGGTCGGAGAACCATAGCGAGCCATTCGCTGGCCTGCACAACAAGGGCAAGCGCATCCTGATCATCTTCGACGAGGCCAGCGCCATCGGCGACAAGATCTGGGAGGTCATCACTGGCGCCCTGACCGACGAGGGCACGGAGATCATCTGGTTGGCGTTCGGGAACTACACCCGCAACACCGGCCGCTTCCATGAATGCTTCGGCAAGAACGCGCACCGCTGGATCACCAAGCAGATCGACAGCCGCACCGTCGAGGGCACCAACCTGGTGCAGCTCGCCAAGGACGTGCAGGACTACGGGGGCGAAGACTCCGACCTGACGCGCATCCGCATCAAGGGCCAAGCGCCCAGGGCAGGTTCCATGCAGCTCATCCCCTCCGACGTGGTCGAGAAGGCCGCCAAGACCGAGCCGACCGCGAGCATCTACGATCCGCTGATCATCGGCGTGGACGTGGCGCGCTTCGGTGACGACGAGAGCGTCATCCGCTTCCGCCGCGGCCGAGACGCGCGCAGCCGCCCGCCAATCCACCTGCGCGGGGTCGACACCATGACCCTGGCCGGGCGCGTGGTCGAGGAGGCGCGCGCCAGCGGAGTCGACGCCGTCTTCATCGACGAGACCGGCATCGGCGGCGCCGTGGTCGACCGCTGCCGCCAGCTGAACCTGGAGGTCGTCGGGGTGAACAACGGGGCCAGCAGCGACATCCCCGTCGAGGGCCAGCTGGTCGCCAACAAGGGCGCCGAGTGCTGGGCGCGCGGCCGGGAGTGGCTGAAGACCGGCGGCAGCATCGAGGACGACCCGCAGCTGCGCCAGCAGCTCGAAGGGCGCGAGTACGGGTTCAACGCCCACAACGAGATCGTGCTGGAGCGCAAGGACGACATGAAGAAGCGCGGCCTATCGTCGCCTGACCGGGCGGACGGCCTGATGCTGACCTTCGCCTACCCAGTAGCGCCCAGGCGCCGGCCCGTCGACCTGGCGCCCGGCAGCAACCGCAACACGCCCGGCGAGTTCGACCCCTTCGCCGAACGGTAGCGGCACCCGCCGGGGTGTCTTCATCGACCGCGACGCGCGCCCATGCTGACACCCGCATGGGCGTCGTCCTGTTTCAGCGTGAGCCGATCGGGTCCTTGTGGCCCGAGTTGCTGCCCCTCGCCCGGGACCACTGGCGCGAGGTCCGCTGGGATCCCGACAGCGAGGCCGACCTGGACCAGGAGAAGCTCGCCGGTGCCGATGATGCCGGCGCCTTCGCCGTCTTCACCGCCCGCCAGGACGGCGAGCTGATCGGCTACGCCGCCTTCTGGATCGCGCACCACCCGCAGAACGCCAGTAGCCTGGAGGCCAGCGCGGACGCGATCTACCTGCGCCCCGATCGCCGCCACGGCCGCAACGGCATCGAGCTGATCAAGTACGCCGACCAGGCCCTGCAGGCCATGGGCGTGCGCAAGGTCTACCAGACCGTCCGCCACAACGCCCGCGACTTCGGCCCCGTGCTGGAGCGCCTGGGCTATCAGTCCACCGAGACCATCTACGCCAGGAAGCTGACCCCATGACGCTCGACGACGGCACCGCCTTCGCCATTGGATGCGCCGTGATTGGCGCCCTGTCCGGCGCCGTCGCCTGGCTGTGGAAGGCGATGGACAAGCGCTACCAGCTCGAGCTGGCCAAGCGCGACAAGGAGATCGCCGACCTGGTCGGCCGCGTGCGGAAGCTCGAAGACGAGCGAGTACCGACGCAGGTTGAGCACGCCAGCAAGATCGAGGCGCTGACCGACCGCGCCGACACGACGGAGAACCGCGTCGCCGAGGCCATCCGCGACATGGCCCGCGCTGTGCGCGAGATCGCCCAAAACAGCAACGCGCAGACAGAGGCCATCAAGGGCATGCGCTGCAAATCCTTCGATCAGGGCCCGCTACCAGAGCCGCACCCAGCAGCCAAGGGAACCGACGCCGTCACCCGCAAGAACCAGAGCCACGCATGAGCCTGCGCCGCTGCGCTGAGATCACCGCCGCCGGCATCGTCCTGGCCTGCCTGGCGATCCTTGCCGCCTGCGGCGACGTGCCGCCAGCGCGTCCGCCGGTCGAACCGCCGCCCGCCGCCAAGGAGGTCCAAACCCTGCGCGAGCAGGAGCTGGCCGCCGAGAAGCGTGCCGCTGAGGCGACCGCCGCCGGCGACCAGAATGCGGCCGACTACAACCGCCGCCTCGCCGATGAGCTGGCCAAGGTCCGCTCGAAGTGGGAGAAGATCGAGGCCGACCAGCGCGCGCAGATGGCCAAGGACCAGACCGAGATCGAGGCGCGCGCCCAGAAGCTCGCCGAGGCCCAGCAGCTCGCCGACGACATCCGCCGCGCCCGCATCGTCGCCGGTATCGGCCTGGCGCTGTGCGCCGTCGCCGCCGCCCTGGGCGCCTGGTCGGGCCTGGGCCGCCTCGCCCTGCCCATCGCTGGCGCCGCTGCCCTGGGATGCCTGACCCTCGCCGGCTTCGCCGAGTCGATGCGCTCGGCATGGTTCGTGCCCGTCATCCTGGGCGGGCTCGCCATCGCTGTCGTGGCATGGGTCCGCATCGCTCGTGGCGATCGCGCCCTGGTTGACACCGCCAAGCTGGCCGACGCCCTGGAGACCAAGGCGGCGCTCGCCGTCCAGAAGGCCAAGACCTTCGGCAGCGAGCTGGACGACCGCGGCCACGCCGTCGCCGAGAAGGCCGCCGCATGGGCCAGCCAGAAGGCCGCCGGCGTGCTCAAGCGCGTGGCCAAGGCCCGCGGCAAGCAGCCCAAGACCACCAAGCCGAACACCTGAAGGGGATGCCATGGGAGACTCAGTCAGCAGCGCGACCAACGCCATCAAGGATGCAGTCAAGGACACGGCCGGCGCCGTGCGGAAAACATACCGCGGCGCCGTCAACAAGGGCCTGCGCGAGGAGATCAACCGAGGGGCGGCCGTGGTCATGCCGACAGCCTACGTCGGCAACGCCGTGGGAGTGGCGACCTACGAGCAGGGCGGAGACCTGCAGGCCGGTGTCAACGAAGTGGCCGGCGACCTGGGCATCGGCCAGACCGTCACCGTGCCCGACGCGAACGCTGGCGCGACCGCGGCGCCGGTCGTCGCTGACCCGCAGCAGAAGCGCAAGCGCCAGCTCGCCGGCCGCGCCGGCACCCTGCTGACCGGCGGCATGGACAGCGGCGGCACCAACCTCGGCGGCGCCAGTGGCCGCTCCACCCTGCTGGGGCTGTGATGGACCTCGCCGGCATGCGCAAGCAGGACGATGCGCTGGCCACCCGCCTCGAAACCGAGCGGTCGAGCTGGGACAGCCATTGGACCGACCTGGCCGCGCACTTCCTGCCGCGGTCGTCGCGCTTCAGCACCGACGAGCGCAACCGCGGCAGCAAGAAGAACACCAAGCTGATCAACGGCGCACCGGCGCGATCGGCGCGCACGTTGACCGCCGGCATGTTCAGCCGCATCACGTCGCCGGCCCGGCCGTGGTTCGCCTACACCGTCGAGGACCAGGACCTGGCGAAGTACCAGCCGGTCAAGGAGTGGCTGGACGACAGCACCCGCCGCATCCGCGGCATCCTCGCCGGGTCGAACTACTACAAGAGCACGCCCGCGATGTTCCGCGACCTGGGCGTCTTCGGCACCCATGCGCAGCTGATCGACGAGGACGACGACGACGTGGTGCGCTGCTACCCGTTCCCGATCGGGTCTTACTGCCTGAGCAACAGCGCCCGCCTGGCGGTCGACCTATGCGTGCGCAAGTTCGCCATGACCGCGCGCCAGCTGGCGCAGCGCTTCGGCGTCGAGAACTGCCCGGCCGAGGTCGCGTCCTGCCTGAAGAACAACCCCGAGCAGTGGTTCGACGACGTGGTCCACATCGCCGGGCCGAACCCCAACCATAACCCGCGGATGCTGGACAGCCGATTCAAGCGCTACAGCTCGCGGTACTTCCTGCAGCGCGACGCGCACCGCTACCTGAGCCTCAAGGGGTACGACGAGTACCCGATCATCGCGCCCCGCTGGCAGACCAACGGTGAAGACGTGTATGGCGAGAGCCCGGCCATGCTCGCCCTGCCCGATGCGCGCAGCCTGATGATCTACGAGCGCCGCCTGGCGCAGGGCCTGGAGAAGAAAGTCAACCCGCCACTGAAGGCCCCGCTCGACATGAAGCAGGAGGGCATCGACCCACAGCCTGGCAAGACCGTATTCAGCGGCAACACCGAGAAGATCGGCAGCCTGTACGACGGCAACACCTTCCAGCTGGGCGAGGCTGACGCCAAGGCGCAGCGCCTCGAGAACGCGATCGCGTCGACGCTCTACGTCGACCTGTTCCTGATGATGACCAACAGCGACCGCCGGCAGATCACCGCCGAGGAGATCCGCGCGCGCCAGGAGGAGCAGATCCTGGCCATCGGCGAGCCGCTGGAGCGCCTGAACGACGAGGCCCTGGGCCCGGCGCTGGATCGTATCTACGCCATCGCCGACCGCCGGGGCATGATCGCGCCGCCTCCGCCCGAGCTGGTCGAGTACCAGCGCCGCATGGGCAACGCCAAGGCGGTGAAGGTGTCCTACGTCAGCGCCCTGCACCAGGTGCAGCGCATGGTCAAGCTCGGGCAGATCGACCGCGCGGTGCAGTTCCTCGGCTCGACCGCCGGCGCCTTCCCCGACGTGCTCGACGGCTTCGACTTCGATCAGGCCTGGGACGAGTACGCCGAGGGCGTCGGCCTGCCGCCCAAGATCGTCCGCAGCCAGGAGGAGCGCCAGAAGCGCCGCGGTGCGCGCGCCCAGGCGCAGGCCCAGCAGCAGCAGATCGCCAACGCCGCCACCGCCGTGGACGGCGCCAAGGTGATGAGCGAGACCGACACCGGCGGGCAGAACGCCCTGACCGACCTGATGCGATCGGTTGGCGCGTGAGCGAGGACATGGAGCAGGAAGACGCCGACCGCGCCACCAGCGCCAAGAGCGAGAAGGACCGGCGCGACCAGGCGAAGCGCGACCTGGAATGGATCATGCAGAGCAAGCAGGGCCGCCGCTTCATCGCGCGCCTGCTGGCGTCCACCGGCGTCGACATGCCCATCTTCAACAGCAACGGCAGCACCATGACGCACGCCGAGGGGCGCCGATCCATCGGCGTCGAGCTGACCATCGAGCTGAAGGCGCAGCACCGCGACGCCTACCTGCGCCTGCTGTCCGAGATCCTGCCCGAGCCGAAAGCCTAGCGGCACCCGCCGGGGTGTCTTCCGTCCATGTCACTACTTCGCTACGGTCGCGCCCATGCCTGATGCACCAGCGTCAACTCCGGCTCCCGCCTCGGCGGCACCGGTTCAGCAGGCGCCCGCCAGCGCCACCCCGGCACCGGCGGCAGCGCCTGCGCCGACCGCTGGCGCCCAGCCCGTCACCGCACCGAACACCCAGAGCACCGCGACCGCCCCGGCCACTGCTGTCGAGACCAAGACCGGCGAACAGCCGGCCGCGGCCAAGCCAGCGGAGACCAAGACCGAGCAGCCCGCAGCCATCGAGCTGAAGCTGCCCAAGGACTCGCTCCTCTCCGCTGACCAGGTCAAGGAGCTGGCCGACTTCGCGCAAGCGAACGGCATCAAGCCCGAGATCGCGCAGCAGATGCTGGAGACCCAGTCCAAGGCCGTGGCCGCGCACCAGGCGAAGATGGTGGAGAGCCACATCGCCGACGTGCAGAAATGGGACAAGGAGCTGACCGCCGACAAGGACATCGGTGGCGAGAAGATCCAGGCCTCCATGGACCTGGGTCGTCGCGCCCTCGAAAAGTTCGGGTCGCCGGAGCTGATCGAGACCCTGCGCTCGACCGGCTACAACAGCTTCCCGCCCCTGGTCAAGCTCCTGGTGAACATCGGTAAGGCGATGAGCGAAGACCGCGTCGCAAGCGGCGGGCAGGCCGTGCAGAGCGACCTGCGCAGCATCTACAAGTCGATGCCCAACGTCTGACCTGAACCACCCAACCACACACCTACGGAATCATCACCATGCCCACCGGCACCTATCCTGGCCTCCTCGACATCGCCAACCTCACCATGCCCGACGGCAGCCTGGCCACCGCCAAGCAGATCGTCGAGAGCCTGAACCAGACCTCGGAGCTGTGGCAGGAAGCCGCCGTCTTCGAAGGCAACGACGGCGCGGGCCACAAGAGCATCACCCGCACCGGCCTGCCGACCAACACCTGGCGCAAGCTGTACGGCGGCGTCCCCGAGTCGAAGGCCCGCACCGCGATGGTGCGCGACGCCAGCGGCATGCTGGAGAACTACGCCACCATCGACGTGAAGCACGCCCAGCTCTCCGGCGGCTCGGCATCCTGGCGCTTCACCCAGGAAGCCGCCTTCCGCGAAGCCCTCAACCAGGACGTTGCCGAAGCGTTCATGTACGGCGACACCGACGTGAACCCCGAGCGGTTCCACGGCATCGTCCCCCGCTTCAACACCACGGCGAGCGGCGACAACGCGCAGAACATCATCAAGGCGGGCGGCGTCGGCGCTGACAACGCCTCGATCGTCCTGACCGTGTGGGGTCCGATGACCACGCACTTCTTCTACCCCAAGGGTAGCTCGGGCGGCCTGCAGGTGAAGGACCTGGGCGAGCAGACCGTCTATGACGCGAACGGCGACCCGTTCCAGGCGTACCGCACCCACTACAAGTGGGACATCGGCCTCGCCATGCCGGACTGGCGCTACACCTCGCGCGCCGCCAACATCGACGTGTCCGACCTGGTCAAGACCGGCGCCACCGGCTGCGACATCATCGACACCATGGCGCAGATGATCGAGCTGCTGCCGGTCGACTTCCGCGCGATGGGCAGCCCGGTCTTCTACGCCCCGAAGGTGATCCGCAGCTTCCTGCGCCGCCAGATCGGGAACAAGTCCAACGTGTGGCTCTCGCAGGGCGAGGTCGGCGGCAAGACCGTCACCAAGTTCGACGAGATCCCGGTCCGCCGCCTCGACCGCATGCGCGTGTCCGAGTCGCTGGTCCCCTGATCCACCAACCACCAACCAACGAGACACAGCCATGATCGTCAACAAGCGCGAAGAGTTCGCCGATTCCCAGGTCGTCACCGCGACGGCCATCGGGTCCGGCGGCGTCATCGACCTGGGCGCCAGCCCCACCCTGCAGGACCCCGCGAACGGCAAGCCGCTGTTCATCGTCTTCCAGGTGGACGAGGCCGCCACCGCCGCCGGTGCCGCCACCGTCGTCCTGTCGGTCGAGTCGGACAGCACCGCCAACCTGGCGACCAGCGCGACCGTCCACGCCACGACCGAGGCCATCGGCAAGGCCACCCTGGTCGCCGGCTACAAGCGCATCCTGGCGCTGCCGCCCGGCCGCGCCTACGAGCGCTACCTGGGCGTTCGCTTCACGGTCGCCACCGGCCCGCTCACCGCCGGCAAGTTCTCGGCCTTCCTGACCTCGGAGCCGCAGAACTGGGTCGCCTACCCCGCCGGTTCGTAAGGAGTCCACGCCATGCGCGTCCGCGCCATCGCTCCCGGCTTCTTCGACATCAACAAGAACGGGCACCCGGTCGACATCAAGGTCGGCCAGGTGTTCGACTACCCCGACGACCGCAAGCTCGGCAAGTGGTTCGTCAAGGTCGAGGCTGACGCGGTCGACAAGACCCCGCCGGCCGAGCCCAAGACCGGCCCCAAGGCCAAGACCGAACCCACCAAGTAGCCCAACCCGGCGGCCGATCCTGGCTGGGTGGGCCGCCGCGAGGAACCACCCGCCATGACCATTTCCAGCAACCGGATCGAGACGCCGCCCGGCGGCGAGTACGACAACACCTTCCTGCGCCAGTGGGCCATGCCCGCCGACGAGGAAGGTGCTGGCGTTGCGCTGCCCAGGCACGCCGACCGATCGGTCCAGATTACCGGCCCCTTCGACGGCGCCACGCTGAAGATCGAGGGCACCATCGACGGTACGACCTGGGGAATCCTCACCGACCCCCAGGGCAACGACCTGACCTTCACCAGCTACCCGGCCGGCTACTCGACCAAGATCGAGGCCATCAGCGAAGCGACGGTCGCCGTGAGGCCCAAGACCACCGGCGGCGGCGGATCCACCGCGCTGGTCATCACCCTGCTGTCTCGGAGCTGATCACATGCCCATCGACATCCCCAAGAAGGTCCGCGAGTTTGCCGGCATGGCCGAGGCGCTGGCCGGCCTGGTCGAGATCGCCGACAAACACAACGCGCTGGTCCAGTTCGAAGCCGAGCACGAGGGCCGCATCGCCAAGCTGCGCGCCCAGGAGGCCGACATCGTGGCGCAGCGCGCCGCCATCGCCGTCGAGATCGAAAGCCGGAAGGCCGAGGCGCGCGGCATCGTCGAACTGGCCAAGCAGGACGCAGAGACCATCAAGGCCGATGCCGTCACCGAGGCCGAGAAGCTGACCGCCGCAGCGCTCGACATGGTCGATGCAGCCAAGGCCAAGGAGCGCCGCGCCGAGGCGGACCAGCGCAAGGCCGAGCAGGCCACCGCCGCGGCTCAGGCGCAGCTCGATGAGATCCATGCCAGGCTTGCCGAGGCGCAGACCGTCATCGCCCGAGCGGATCGCATCACCGCCGCCGCCAAGGGCTGATCCATGGCCGACAACGTCGACGTGACGCCGGGGGCAGGCGCGACCATCGCCACCGATGACGTGGGCGGCGTTCAGTACCAGATCATCAAGCTGGCCATTGGCAGCGACGGCAGCGCCGCGCTGGTCTCGGCATCAAACCCGCTTCCAGCCATCGTTGCCCAGCGCAACGACGCGGACGGCGTCCCGCTGGTGGCCGATGGTGAGCCGTCGCCGCTGATGACCGACGAGGGCGGGCGGCTCAAGGTCAGCACCAAGCCAGCCACCTACGCGGACATTACCGGCAACATCACCGCCGTGCAGGCGACCATCGGGACGCCCGTGGCTGGCGGCACGGTTGAAGGCGACGTGTCGCGGGCATCCAATGTCATGGCGTTCTGCACCGGCACGTTCAACACGGTGAACGTCAGCTTCGAGGGGTCACTGGAAGCCTCCGGCGACACCAACTGGTTCAGCATTCAGGCCGTAAGGTCGAACGCCAACACTATCGAAACCGCCACAGGCAACCTTAGCGCGCAGCCCACCTATGCCTGGGAAATGAGCGTCAACGCCCTCAAGCGTTTCCGCGTCCGCTGCACCGCCCGCACCAGCGGCACGCAGGCCTGGCGGTTCGTGCAGGGGACCTACGCCACCGAGCCGATCCCCGCCGCGCAGATCAGCGGCACGCAGCCGGTTAGCGGCACGGTGACGGCCAACCTCGGCACGATCACCACGCCCACGCCGTTGAACCGCAACAGCACCGCCGACACCAACCTGGTGGCGGTGAAGGCATCGGCCGGTTCAGTCTATGCGATCCAGGCCTTCAATGCCGGTGCTGCGGTTGCATACATCAAGCTCTACAACAAGACCACCGCGCCAGTTCTCGCCAGCGACGTGCCGATATTCGTTCTGCCGGTGCCGGCGGGCGGCGACCACATGCGGAACTGGTCGATCCCAGGCCACCGCTTCGCCACCGGTATCGCCATGGCGATCACCGGAGGGCCGGCAGACGCCGACACCACCGCTGTCGCCGCCGCCCAGGTCAAAGTCGCGCTGAGTTACATCTAGCCATGCTGATCTTCTTCTGGTTCCAGCCCGGCGGCACGCCGCCAACCCCGACCGCCGAGGGCTTCTGGCTGATCCGCGCCCGCCGTCGCAACCGCCGCTAGGACACCCATGGCCCTCTCATCTGTCCAGATCAGCAACCTGGCCCTGGCCCGCATCGGGATCCTGCAGGGCATCGACGACTTGGACGAGGCCAGCGACGAGGCCCGTGCGTGCAGCCTGCACCTGGACGCCTGCCGCGATGACCTGCTGTCCGCGCACGACTGGCCCTTCGCCCGGCGCACCGCCGGCCTGGGCCTGGTCGCCGACGATCCAGAGAACGGATGGGCCTACAGCTACCGCCTGCCCAGCGACTGCCTGGTCGCGCGCACCCTCGGCGACGGCTACGCCTTCAAGATCACCAGCGATGCCAGTGGCGGCCTGCTGTACGCCAACACCAACCCGGCGACCCTCATCTATACCGCCCGGGTCGAGGACGTGGCGCTGCTGCCCCACGATGTCGCCATGCTGCTGGCCAGCCGCCTGGCCATGGACATCGCCCCGGCCCTGGCGCGCACCGACAGCGTGACCGACCGCGCCGCCCAGCGCTTCCGCACCGACCTGGCCGCGGCCACCACCACCCGGCAGAACGAGCCCGAGCAGGACGCGCACCGCGAGGCCGAAGCCATCAGCGGGCGGGAGTAAACAGTGACTTCCGTAGTTCAGAGATCGTTCGCCGGGGGCGAGGTCGCCCCGGCCACCTACGGCCGAGCCGATCAGGCCAAGTACGCCACTGGCGCCCGGCGGATCCGCAACTTCATCGTCCAGCGCTTCGGCGGCGTCACCAACCGCAGCGGCACCAAGCTGGTGCGCGAGACGGTTGGCAGCACGTCGGGCAAGAACACCCGCCTGCGTCGCTTCGTCTACAACGAGGCGCAGACCTACCAACTGGAATGGGGCGACTTCACCCTGCGCCTGATCCAGGCCGGCGTCGGCGTCACCGTGTCGGGTCTGACCGCCTGGTCCGCCGCCACCACCTACGCCGTGGGCGACCTGGTCAGCTCGGCCGGGGTCAACTACTACGCCAAAACCGCCAGCCTGAACCTGACGCCGGCCAGCAACCCGACCGCCTGGTATCCCATGCCGGCCGGCGGCATCTTCGAGATCCCGACGCCCTACGCGCATGCCGATGTCCGCCGCCTGCAGTTCACGCAGTCGGCCGACGTGATGACCATCTTCCACCCGACCTACCCCATCCACGAGCTGCGCCGCTACGGGGCCACCGACTGGGTGCTGACGCCTGCCGCCTTCACCCCGTCGATCAGCCGGCCGACCGGCTGCAGCTCGACCATCGGCGGGGCCGGCGCGCTGTCCTTCCGCTACCGCGTCACCGCTGTGCTGCCCGAGACCTTCGAGGAGTCGCTGGCTGGGCTGGAGACGACCAAGAACATCACCGGCGCGACGCAGGCCAACCCCTGCGCGATCACCAGCGTGGCGCACGGCTACAGCACGGGCGACGAGATCACCCTCGCCAGCATCGGCGGCATGACCCAGCTGAATGGCGAGACCTTCATCATCACCAAGACCGGCGCCGACACCTACACCCTGGACGGCATCGACTCGACCGCCTACGGAGCCTACACCGCCGGCGGCACCAGCGCGCGCACCTACGCCCGCATCGACAGCGCGGCCACGCCAACCGCCGCCGCGCCCAACGTCATCAGCTGGACCGCCGTCGCTGCCGCCCTGGAATACAACGTCTACAAGGAGACGAACGGGGTTTACGGGTTCATCGGCTCGGCCGTTGGCACCAGCTTCAAGGACATCAACTATCGACCCTCGGGCCTGACCAACCTGGCGACCCCGGCGGAAGTCTTCGACGCGCCTGGGAAGTACCCGCAGACCGGCGCCTACATCCAGCAGCGCTTCACCGCCGCCGGGGCCACCGACACGCCCGAGGGCATCAAGCTGTCGCGGTCGGGCATCTTCAACGACTTCAGCACCAGCAGCCCGCTGCAGGACGACGACGCCATCGGCTTCAACATCAACGACGAGGAGGTCAACGAGGTCCGCCACATCGTCAACATGGGCAAGCCCGTGGTCTTCACGTCCGGCGCCATATGGGTGCTGGACGGTGACTCCAGCGGCGCGATCCGCTGGGACTCGGTCAACCCGTCGTTCGTCGACAAGCATGGCAGCAGCTACCTGCGCCCGGTCACGATCGGCAACAGCCTCCTCTACGTCCAGGCGCGCGGGACCATTATCCGCGACCTGCAGCTCGACCTGGTACAGGGCCAGAAGGGCCGCGACCTGACCATCTTCGCCCAGCACCTGTTCGACGGCTACACCATCGTCGCCTGGGCCTACCAGGAGAACCCGCACAGCGTGCTCTGGGTTGTTCGCAGCGACGGCGCCCTGCTGGGCCTGACCTACGTCAAGGAGCACGAGGTCTGGGGCTGGTTCATGTGCGACACCGATGGGGACTTCCTCGATGTCGAGAGCGTTCCCGAGGGCGACGAGGACGCGCTTTATGTCGTGGTCGAGCGCACCATCAACGGCACCGCGCGCCGCTTCGTCGAGCGCTTCGCCTCGCGCCGCATCGCCAGCCTGGCGCGCGACGCCTTCTTCATGGACTGCGGCGCCACCTACGACGGGACCAACGCCACCGCCACGACGCTGACCCTGTCCACGTTGTCGACCTGGTCCTACACCGAGCCGATCACCCTGACCGCCTCGGCCGCCATCTTCAGCGCCGGCGAGGTCGGCAACGCCTACGTCCTGACCATCGGCGGCGTGGCGCTGTCCTGCCTGGTCACCGCCTACACTGACACCACCCACGTCACGGTCGAGCCAGCCCACGACGTGCCGGCCAGCCAGCGGAACATCGCCACCGCCACCTGGTCGCGCGCGGTCGACGAGATCGCCGGCCTGTCGCACCTGGAAGGCAAGAGCGTCGCCGTCCTCGCCGATGGCAACGTGGTCGCCAATGGCTTCGACGATCCCCAGCTGACCGTCACCAGCGGCACGATCACCCTGCAGACGCCCGCCAGCATCGTCCACGTCGGCCTGCCCTACCTCGCCGACCTGGAGACCCTGGACTGGGAGGACCCCAACAGCGAGACCCTGATCGACAAGCAGAAGCTCGTGCAGGGCGTCACCCTGCTGGTGCAGGACACGCGCGGCGGCTGGGCCGGCTGCCCCAAGACCGACGACGACGGGACCGCCGCCTGGCTGACCAAGAACATGTCCGAGATCAAGCAGCGCGCCGCCGAGGGCTACGGCGAGGCGACGCGCGTGCGGACCGGCACCTTCGACAAGAACACCGCGGGCACCTGGGGCGAGAAGGGGCGGATACTCGTCCGCCAGCGCGACCCCTTGCCCATGACCATCCTCGCGGCCATCCCGCGCGGCAAGATCGGAGGCTGACCATGGGCGCAACCGCTGCACTGATGGCCGTTGGAACCGGAGTCAGCTTCGCCGGCCAGGTCGCCGCCGGGAAAGAGAACCGGCGCACCAACGAGTACAACGCCAGGCTATTCGAGGCTCAGGCGGTTGACTCCATCGCCCGTGGTGAGGAGGCGGTCGGCATCGAGCAGGAGCAGGCCCGCGGCATTCTGGGCTCGCAGCGTTCCAGCTTCGCCGCCCAGGGCATCACCCTGGACAGCGAGACGGTCGACGCCGCCGCTGCCGACCTGGAGCGCTCCACGGTGCGCAACGCTCGCACCATCAAGGGCAACGCCTGGCGCGAGGCGATGGGCTACCGCGCCCAGGCGGCAGAGTCCCGCCGGGCCGGGAAGTACGCCTACCGAGGCGCCGTCCTCAATGCGACGGGTTCCCTACTCACCGGCGCCGCACAGACTGCTGCAATGGCGCAGGACTACCGCTACCGCAACCCGACGCAGGCGGGGACCTGACCATGCCGAGAATCGCCACCAACGAGCGCATCATCCAGACCACCGCCCTGCGCGTGGCGCCGCAGCAGGAGGTTAGCGCCGACGCCTTCGGCGCCGGTCTGGGCCAGGACATCCAGCGCACCGCCGGCATCATCCGCGGCATGGAAGGCCAGGAGTGGGACCGGGCCAACCGCGCCAAGGTGGACGACGCCGCGGCGCAGCTCGCCGCAAAGCGCCTGGAGCTCGGCAACCGGCTGAAGGCGGCCAAGGGCGAGCAGGCCCTGGCCATCGCCAACGAAATCGAGAAGGAGTTTGCCGACACCACCACGGAGGTCGAGTCCAAGCTGGCCAACGACGCCCAGCGCGACGCCTTCCGCGGCGATGCGCAGCGCCTGGGCCTCGGCCTGCGCGAGACCGTCGACGGCCACGTCATCGCCCAGGGCGAGATCGTCGCCCAGCAGAAGGCCGACGCCCGCGCCTCGACCATGTTCCAGTCGGGCATCGCCAACCGCAACGACGAGCTGATGGCCTGGACCGACCTGCAGGACGCCCAGGCGACGCTGGAGACCTACGACCGCAGCCAGGGCGTACCGCAGGAGGCGCGCGACGCCCGCCAGCAGGCCCTGCGCTCCAAGTTCACCGCCGACGCCATCGAGGCGCTGGCCGACGACGGCAACCACCTGGCCGCCCAGAAGTGGCTGGAGGGCTACCGCGGCCAGCTGAAGAACCCCGCCGACCTGAAGCGCGCTGAGGCGGCAACCAAGGCAGCCAGCACCCGCGGCGAGTCGCAGCGCCTGGTCGACGGGATCATGGCCCGGCCTGAATCGAACATCGAGACGGCGATGGCCGAGGCGGCCAAGATTGCCGACCCCGAGCTGCGCGCCGCGGTCGAGCAGCGCGCCGTCACCATGCTGGGCCTGCGCGAGCGCATGCGCGACGAGCAGGCCGCCAACCTGATGGCCGACCTCTACACCCAGGCCAAGGCCAGCCCGCTGGGCCTGGAGGGCATCAACCGGCAGTCCGACCTGGAAGCCCTGGGCCGCATCGACCCGAAGAAGCGCCAGCAGCTGGAGGCCTGGGCCAAGCGCGAAGCCGCCGCCGAGGTCAAGGGCCAGTCCCTGCCCTGGCAGGTCTCGGCCGCCAAGCGCTACGAGATCGAGGCCAAGGCGTCCACGCCCGAGGGGCGCACCAAGTTTGCCGGCACCGACCTCCGGCCCCTGCTGATGGAGATGAACGAGGACGACTGGAACAAGCTCGACAGCTACCAGAAGGAGATCAACAAGGCGGCCACCAACGGCGGCACCGCCGCGGGAGACACCGCCTGGCTGACCTCCCGCGAGGACGTGGTCAACGAGTCGCTGGCCGGGCTCGGCATCGACCCGCGCCCCTACGTCACCAAGGACGGCAAGACCACGCCCAACGAGGCGGCGATCGGCTTCCGGCGCGAGGTCGAGCAGGAGGCCAACGCCCTGGCCGCGACCAACAAGCGGACCAAACCCAACATCGAGGACGTGCGCAAGGCGGCCGACACCGTCATGCTGAAGAAGGTACGCCTGGACGAATGGGGCACCGACCCGGAAATGGTCGCCGCCACCGTGCCCAAGGACCGCCGCGGCAACGCCTACGTCCCCGTCGACCAGATCGAGCCAGGCAAGGCCCAGGCGATCCGCGAGCTAATCCGCCAGAACGGCGGCACCCCGACCGACGCCCGCGTGCAGCGCGTCATGGCCGCGCGCCTCCTGGGCGATCGCGCCCTGCTTGACCAGATCCTGAAGGAGCGCTGAACGTGCCTGATCCCTTCGCCGTCATCGACGCCGCCGGCAGCACCGTCAGCCCGCAGACCGGAGCGCCGGAAGCGGCGGCCGACCCCTTCGCGTTCATCGACAGCGGGGGCGCCATCGGCGACCGCCTCGCCGCAACCACCCGCCTGGGCCTGATCAAGGACCCGGCCCGCTCGGCGCGCGTCCTGAAGATGCGCGACCGCATCGGCATGCCGTCCGACTTCATCGACCGCAACCTCGACCAGGTCGAGCAGGAGACCGCGCGCCAGGGCTTCGACCCGGCCGCCTTCCGCCGCGACTCCCCCCTGGTGGCGTCCTGGCTGGAACAGGCCCCCGAGTACGCTGCCGTCAGCCGCGACGACCTCGGCCGCCTCGCCGCGGTCGAGAAGCTCGTCGCCGACTCGCCCAACTACAAGTTCCAGCCCAACGGCCGGATCATCGGGCCGGCCTACAACGACGGCACCCTGGCCGACGAGTTCACCCCGCTGTCCCTGCTGCGCCGCCTGCAGCAGGACGACGCCAACCGCATCGTCGACGATGTCACCGCCCAGATGGAGGCGGACCAGGCCAAGGACCGCGGCGCCTTTGAGGCCGGCTTCATCCAGTCCGGCGGCAGTGCCCTGCGCCTGGTGCAGTCCCTGACCGGACAGGACAGCGACGCGACCAAGCGGCAGCTCGACCGCATCGCCAGGGCCAGCGCCACCAACGATCCCGGATTCTGGAACGATGTCGTCCGCGGAATGGGCGGACTGGCGGCCGACGCTCCGCTGATGCTCGCCGGCGGCGCCCTGGCACCCCTGGGCCGCCTGAAGACCCTGATGGGCGGCGGCAAGCTCGCCGGCATGGCCGCCACCGCCATCGCCGTCCAGCCCCTCGCCCTGCGCGAGGGCATCCTGGCCGGGCAGGACAACGGCTGGGCGAACGGATTGGCATCCTGGGGCATCGAGACCGTGGTGCCGGCCGCCTTCGGCCCCACCGGCGTCGAGAAGATCATCGAGCGCCTGGCCGCCCGTGGCGTAGCTCGAGAGAGCGCCGGCGGGTTCGCTGCCGCTGCCGGCGGGTTGCTGACCCAGGCCGGCCTGGAAGCGACCGAGGAAGGCGTCACCGAGCTGGCGCACGCCCTGCACGAGGTCATCAGCGGCATCGACCCCGAGGCCCTGACCGGCGCCAAGCTGTGGCCCCGCCTGGGCGTCGCTGGCGTGGTTGGCGCTGCCGGTGGCGCAGGCTTCAACCTCCCCGGCGCCATCGCCCAGATGGCCGCCAAGGGCGACACCGGCGGCCAGGTGCAACGCATCGAGGCCGCCCTGCAGGCTCAGGCCCTGGTCCAGCGCCTGACCGACGCCGCCAGCGAGAGCACCACCGCCCAGAACTACGAGGCCGGCGCCAAGACCCTGTTCCAGACCATCACCGCCGGCAAGGCCGAGCAGGTCTACATCGACCGCGAGGGCTGGGACGAGGTCGCCCGCAAGGCCGGCATGGACCCGCGCGCCGCCGCCATCGAGTTGATCGGGGGCCCGCCGCTGGTCGTGGGCGAGCCAGTCGACCCCAAGCGCGCCCGCAGCCTGGAACTGGCCGCCCGCGCCTACGACGAGGCCGCCCGCACCGGCGCCCCGCTGGCGATCAAGACCGCCGACCTGGCCTTCTATCTCGCCCGCAAGAAGGAGATCGCCGACGCCGTGGCCAAGGAGATCCGCCTGGACCCCCAGGCCATGAACGTGCGCGAGGCTGAGTTCGAGCTGACCGCCATGGCGACCATACCGGCCGCCCCCGGCGAGCAGGCCCAGAACACCGCCCAGGAGGAGTCCGCCGCCATCCAGGGCGAGATCGAGCAGGACCTGGCCGCCCAGGGCTACAGCGCCGACGCCGCCCGCCGCAACGCCGTGCAGATGGCCAGCGTCTTCCGCACCCAGGCCTCCCGCTTCAACGAGGGCAAGGCGCCCGATGATCCCACCCGCCTGACCCCGGCCAAGCTCTGGCAGGAGTGGGGCGTCAGCATCAACCGCTCCGTGGCCGACATCCTGGCCAAGCCGACGTTCCAGACAGCCGATCAGACCCTCGCCGCGATGCGCTCCCGGCTCAAGGCCCAGGCCTACGCCAAGGCCGATGCCGCCCTCGCTGAGCGCGATGCCGCCCGCGCGGCCGCCCAGGGCCAGGCCGACCAGCAACTGGCCCAGGACGCCGCTGGCGAGGCTGGCGAGGCCCTGATCACCGAGGCCACCGCCGCCCTGGAGCAGGCCCGCGCCCCTGGCGGCCTGACCTATGGCGACGCCATGCGCGTCCTGGGCGCCGACTTCGGCTTCAAGCCCGACGCCACCGCCGCCAAGCTGACACCCGAGCAGACCCGCCGCGGCAACCTGCTGGCCCTCGCCCTGCGCACCCGCGGCGGCTCCCTGGCCAGCCTGATCGAGGACGCCGGCGCCAGCCGCCCAGACCCGGCCGCGACCACCGCCCGTCAGGCCGCGCCGGTCAAGGACGACCCCCGCCTGGAGAAGCTGGCCGCCGATGGCCTGCGCCTGCGCGACCTGGTCGCCTACATCCAGGCCGGCCGCGGCGACCTCGCCGAGCTGGAGCAAGCCGCCGCCCTGGCCCAGGAAGTCGGCCCCGAGCTGAACCGCCTGCCGCTGGACCAGGAGCGCATCGAGGACATCCGCGCCGCGGTCGAGTTCGCGCAGGATGGGCAGACGCTGAACCAAGGCCGCGAACTGGCAGCCGGCAAGCGCGGGTCCATCACCTTCGGCGGCAAGCCCAACGAGCGCCGGACCCTGATCCGCCTGTTCGAGTCCGCCGACCTGTCGACCTTCCTGCACGAGTCCGGCCACCTGTATCTGGAGGTCCTGGCCGACCTCGCCGCGCGCCCCGGCGCCCCGGCGCAGATCAAGGCCGACCTGGCGCAGGCCCTGGCCTACATCGGAGCGACGGACTACGCCAGTATCACCACCGAGCAGCACGAGACCTGGGCGCGCAGCTGGGAAGCCTACCTCATGGAGGGCAAGGCGCCCACCGCCGAGCTGCGTGGCGTCTTCGCCCGCTTCGCCGCCTGGATGGCCAGCCTCTACCGCTCCGTCAAGGGCTTGGCTGTTGAGCTGTCGCCCGAGGTCCGCGGGGTCATGGACCGCCTGATCGCCACCCAGGAGGAGATCGACGCCGCAGCCAAGAGCATGGGCGACGACGGGTTCAGCGCCCACGCCGCCGAGATGGGCCTGTCGCCGGAACAGGCCGCCCAGATCGTGAAGGCGGACGCCGAGGCCTTCACCCAGGCGCAGAACGACCTGCAGGCCCAGGCCATGCGCGAGATCCGCCGCGAGCAGGAAGCCCACTGGCAGGAGCTGCGCGCCGAGGTCCTGGCCGAGGTCGAGGAAGAGGTCAACGCCCAGCCGGTCTACATCGCCGAGAGCGTCCTGCGCCGCGGCACCCTGCCCGGTGGCGCACCGCTACGCGAGGGCATGCCGGCGGTGAAGCTGGACGCCGCCGAGATCCGCCAGCGCATGGCCAGCCGCTTCGCCTCCAAGGAGGAGCAGGACGCCAACCTGAAGCGCCTGGCGATGATGCGCAGCAGCACCAGCGGCATCCCGCTGGACCAGGCCGCCGAGCTGTTCGGCTTCGACAGCGGCGCCGACCTACTGCAGGGCCTGCTGACCATGCGCCCGCGCAAGGAGCTGATCGAGGCCGAGACCGACGCCCGCATGCGCCAGCGCTTCGGCGACATCCTGACCGATGGCACGATCGCCGAGAAGGCCATGGATGCGCTGCACGGCGAGAAGCGCGCCGATGTCCACCAGGCCAAGGTCCAGGCCCTGGCCAGGAAGGTCGGCAAGAAGTCCGCCCCGATCGAGGTCATGCGCGCCGCCGCCGAGGCCCGCATCGCCGAGACGCCCGCCGGCGACGTGCTGCCGCACCTCTACCTGCGCGCCGAGGTCAAGGCCCGCGAGCAGGTCCAGAAGCACCTGGCCAAGCAGGAATGGGACGGCGCCCTGGCCGCCAAGCAGCGCGAGCTGCTGAACCACGAGCTGTACCGCGCCGCCATCCAGGCGCGCAAGGACATCGACAGCGCCCTGGAGTACGCCAAGAAGTTTGACGAGCAGAAGACCCGCGAGCGGGTCGGGAAGGCCGGCGGCTGGGAGTGGACCGTCACCGCCAAGGACGGCGCACGGTTCCAGTTCCCGACCGAGGAGGACGCCCGCCAGGCTGCGGCCAAGCTGGGCACCACCACCTGGGAGCGAACCAGCGGCTACCTGGAGCAGATCGACGGCCTGCGCGAGCGCTACAGCCTGAAGCGTGGCACCGCCAAGGACGCCGAGCGTCGCCAGTCCCTGAACGCTTGGGTCGCCCAGCAACAGGCCGCCGGCGTCCCGGTGAACCTGCCGCCCCAGCTCCTCAATGAGGCGCGCAAGGTCAACTGGCGCAAGGCGCCGGTCGCCGACCTGATCGGCCTGCGCGATGGCCTGGCGCACATCAACCACCTGGCGAACACCAAGAACAAGCTGTCGAAGGCGAAGAAGCAGCGCGAGCTGCTGGCCCTGGCGCGCACCCTCGCCGCCACCCTGGAGCGGACCAAGCCGAACCCGAAGCCGGCCGACGCCGAGGACGGACGCGGCAGCAAGACCATGGAGAAGGCCGCCGACTTCTGGGCCGCGCACCGCAAGGCCGCCAGCCTGCTGCGCGAAATGGACGGATGGGAAGACGGCGGCGAGTGGACCGCCGCCCTGATGCGCCCGATGAACGAGGCGGCCGACTACGAGGCGACTCTGGCCTGGGCCGCCAAGCAGAAGCAGGACGCCCTCTGGGACGCCTGGCACAGCTCGATCGGCAAGACAGACTGGCAGCCCAACGACCGCCGCCCATTCGCTGGCTTCCGCGGCGGATTGACGCGCATGGGAAGTATCATGGTGGCCTTGAACTGGGGCAACGAGGGCAACCGCGCCCGCCTACTGGAGGGCAACCGCCTGACCGAGGGCCAGGTGCAGGCCGTGCTCGACAGCCTGACCGCGGCCGACTGGAACCTGGTCGAGGGCGTCTGGGAGCACATCGACAGCTACTGGTCCGAGATCCAGGCGCTGGAGCAGCGCGTCACCGGCGTGGCCCCGGAAAAGGTCGAGGCCGCCCCGTTCCCGACCAAGCACGGCACGATCAAGGGCGGGTACTTCCCGATCATCAACAACAAGGAGGCCGCCACCGCGCGCATCGACGGCGAGGCCAAGGACTGGGCCGCGCAGATGGCGGCGCAGGCCTTCGGCCGGGCCGTGACCAAGCACGGGCACACCAAGGCGCGCGCCGCCATGGGCCTGGGCCAGCCCCTGAGCCTGGACCCCAACGCCATCGGCCGCCACCTGACCCAGGTGATCCACGACCTGACCCACCGCGAGGCCCTGAACGACGCCGCCCGCATCCTGGCCACCGCCGGCGACAGCATCGACCGCCACATGGGCACGCGCACCACCGCCCAACTGAAGACCTGGTTGGGCGACATCGCCACCGGCGGACGGCCGGCGACCGGCGCCGCTAAGATGATGGGCTGGTTGCGGCGCGGCTTCAGCATGGCCGCCATGGGCTTCCGCCCGATGACCGCCGCCTTGCAGTTCACAGGCTTCATCAACGGCGCGCAGCGGGTCGGCGTCGGCCGCATGGCCTACGCGATGCGCCAGTTGTTCGACACCCCGGCCGGATTCGACAGCAGCTTCCAGCTCGCCATGAGCAAGTCGAAGATGCTGGCCAACCGCATGCGGACGCAGACCCAGGACATCACCGAGGTCATGGGCGGCATCAAACGCGACCGCTTCAGCCAGTTCCAAGAAGGCGCCACCCGGTACGGCTTCTGGATGATCCAGAAGATGCAGACCGTGGTCGACACCGCCACCTGGCTGGCCGGCTACGCCCAGGCGATCGAGGGCGGCGCCAGCGAAGCCGACGCCATCGCCCAGGCGGACCAGGTCGTCCTCGACACCCAGAGCGGCGGCCAGATCAAAGACCTGTCCGGCGTCCAGCGCGACGCCTATGGCCAGGCATTCACCGGCGCCTTCACCTACGGCGCCATGCTGTTCAACCAGCTGCACGACGTGGCCGGCGGGACCGCGGCCCGCTACCGTTCCGGCGACAAGGCCGGCGCCTTCGTCCAGGGCTTCACCGGCTTCATGCTGACCGCCGCCCTGCCGGCGGCCATGACGCTGGCGCTGCGCGAACTCCTCAAGGGAACGCCAGAGCGCGAGAGGGATCCGTACCTGAAGCGCTACGGCATCGAGCTGCTGTCCACCATCATGGGCACGATGATCGGCGTGCGCGAACTGTCCGGCTCGATCCAGGGATTCAGCTACCAGGGTCCGGCAACGACCAAGACCTTAGGCGCCTACTCCGACCTGCTGGTGCAGATCGGCCAGGGCGAGCTGGACAAGAACCTGCTGCGCGCCGCCAACGACGCCATCCTGGGCACCCTGGCCATGCCGGCCGGCCAGGTCTGGGCGACCGGAACCGGCTTCCTCGACTGGATGGACGACCCATCGATCGACCTGCGGCCCATCGTCTTCGGCCCGCCGCCCAAGCGGTAGCGGCACCCGAGGGGGTGTCTTCATGCCGGGACCTACCGCGGGTAGCCTGCCCGCTGGGGTTTCGCCATGACCGTCAGCAGCACGACCGCCCGACAGACTTACATCGGCGACGGCTCGCTCGCCACCTACTCGTACAACTTCCGCATTTTCGACGCTGCCGACCTGGTCCTGGTCAAGCGCAACACCAGCACCGGAGCCGAGACGCTGCTGGCCCTGACCACCGACTACACCGTCACCGGCGCCGGCGGCTATAACGGCGGCACCTTCACCCTGCTGGCCGGCGTCCTTCCCGCCGACACCGAGCTGGCCGCCTACCGCGAGTTGGACCTGCTGCAGGCAACCGACCTCCGCAACCAGGGCGCTTATCTCGCCGAGGTACAGGAACGCGCCCTCGATCGCCTGGTGATGATCAGCCAGCAGCTGCAGGACCAGCTCAACCGATCGGTGCGCATACCCGATTCCGAGGCCGGCGGCGATACATTCAAGCTGCCAACCAAGGAGCTGCGTGCCCTTATGGGGTTCGCATTCGATGCTGACGGCGACCCGATCGCTGGCGCCATGCCGGCAAGCGGCGTCATCAGTTCGGCGATGCAAGCCGTCGTCGCCGCTGCGTCATTGGCGGATGGGCGCGCGGCGATGGGACCGTGGAACGACATCAGCGTCGGAGTCTTCAATGTAAAAGATCCTGCCTATGGCGCGGTTGGCGATGGAGTGGTTGACGACAGTGCGGCCATACAGTCGGCCATAAACGCCTGTAAGGCAGCAGGCGGAGGAACCGTATTCTTCCCATTTGGGCGTTACCGCTGTGCATCCCGCCTCAAGGTTCAAAACACGACCTCCGGGTATATATATATATGCTTCACGGGCCAGGGTGCCGGAAACGCAAACACGCCAGCAAACATGCGTGGATCTATACTGGTCGGAGACACGGGCGGCATCCTGTTGGATATGTCTGGCTGTTCGTTCTTTTACGGGAAAAACTTCGGCATCGCTTCCGGAGTAGCCAATCCAAGCACCATAGGGATGCTATTCCAGCGTACCGCTTCAAATAGCTACTGCCAGGAGGTCAAGCTGGATCGTGTGAACATCGGTCTGGCTACCGCCCCAGCGGCTAATAGTGGACTTGGATCAATCGCCATGGTCAACAAACGTGGCGAACATCACCACTACAGCGATTGCAAGTTCACCGCCGACACATCGGAGTTGATGGACGGCGCAAGCGCATACCCGGCGGTCATTTCCCCAGACTATGCTGAAGCAACGCCGGGCGGCGCTACGCTCCAGCTCAATCAATTCGACAACTGTGAGTTTTTAGGCATTACATACGACTGCATCGTGATGCGTTCGCCTGGTTTAGTACTGATGAATAACCCGTATTTTGGGGCGCCACTCAACAGGGTGGGCATCGTTGCCGCGTTCGTGAATGGGCTTAAAATAGTGAACGGGCTCATTGAACCATCGTCCGGTACGCCGTTGGGACTCATTAAGCTGATCGGCAACTGTTGGAATTGGGACGTTGAATTGAAGTCCGCTGTTCCTGGCATATTCGGCATTGACGGAATTACAGCCGGGGCCGCACTTAGTAACTTCCGCGCTAGGTTTACCGATGATTTCGCCAACATCGTAACTGGAAATTTTTATCAGGGAGAACTGTGGTACGCTTCCGTGACAAGTGGCCACACGATAAACTTGACAGATGGCCATGGAACCATTGAAAAGCACGACCGAGACGAATCCACCATGTTGTGGACTCCGGTTGTAAAGTTTGGCGGAGCCAGCGTAGGCGTGACATACGGTGGCGCTCGGCGTGGAACGTACACACGCTGCAAGAATAGGATAATAGCGCAGTGCAACATCCCGCTCACCAGCAAGGGGTCGAGCGTTGGGGCGCTGACGATAGCCGGACTTCCCTTTGTTGCGAAAAACGTCGGTGGGTTCAATCAGACGGGAAGCCTATTGGTCAACAACATGGCAGCCGGGATCACAACCCCGCCTGTTGTGCTAGTTCAGGCCGGATCGCAGGCCGTCGACGTGTTCAAGATGTCGGCCGGTTCCCTGGCAGCGGTGGCAGACACGGACTGCTCCAACACGACAGCGCTTATTCTGACCGTCACTTACGAGGTCTGACAGCCTAGGGTTCCCTCCACACCGCCCGTGCTAATCCATGGTTCCATGCACCTTCCCCCGGTCCATGTCGCCATCATCGCCTTCCGTGGCACCCGCCCCCTTGCGGCTGCCATCGGCCGCGCCTATCAGAACGTGCAGGAGTGGGCGCGGCCGGTAGCCGCCGGCGGACGGGACGGAGAGTTCCCCAACCCGGTGATCATGCGGCAGGTCTACCAGGCGGCCCAGGAGCGCGGCCTACGCCTTGAGCTGGCCGAGCTGTTCTTCGGCAAGGACCTGACGCCCGAGGATGCCGCCAAACTCAGGCAGGCGATGCCGCAACATCCTTGGGCGTGGTACCGGCAGCTCCCTGCGCCCGAGCCAACGCCTTCGCCAGCGCCGCGGCGCGGTCGGTAACGTCCTTTACCTCGATCCGCTCGACCCAGAGCTTCAGATGCTTCCCCAGCAGCTCCAGCGCGCGGGTCTTGTCCCAGAACTTCACCTTGCGGGTGAACCCGACTTGCTCGCGGTCTTCGCCCTGGCCCTCGAACAGCTCGTCGACCTCGACCGCCGAGATAGCCCGGCGCACGTCGGCCGGGATGTCCTTGATCGCCTTCAGCTTCCCGTCGTCGTCGAAGGCCTCGCCGATGTCGACCCGGGCCAGGCGTAGCAGCTCGCGCAGCACGTCGTCGGCCTTGACATCCAGGCGCTCGGCCTGCTTGGCCTTCAGCTCGGCGACCAGCCGGGCCACGTCCGGCCGGCGCAGCAGGTGGCTGCCCTTCGTCGCCGCCACCTTCCCGTCCTTGGCCGAGTAGCCAGCCCGCAGCACCGCCGCCCCGACATCCAGGTCCACGACGTACTCGCGGGCGAAGCGCTCCATCTGGGGCGTCAGGCCAGCCTTGCGGCCAGGCGGGCGCGGCGACCCCTTCCCGGCCCGGTTCCCGGGCTTGAACTGGCTGGGCGTCGGCTTGCCGTTCTTGTAGGGCACGGCACCATCCTAGCGCAGTACATTCGCCGGGGAACCCCGTGGGATTTCCACCAGTACCGGTTTGCATCCCGTTCGCTTGGGAGTACCAAGACCGGTTTCCGGTGCAAACCCCCGGCCGAAAGGCTGGGGTTCTTTGTTTTCCGGCATTCCCCACATGAACAGGCGCACCCGGTCGGGGTGGACCTCGACCTTCTGGATCCACTCGCGCAGGATCGCGGCCCGTTCCACGGGCGAGCAGTCGGCCGCCTGGAAGCGGACCAAGGCCCGGCCGATCGTGTCCAGCGCCAGCTCGATGTTGTCGGCATCGACGCCCCGCACCGCCAGGATCGCCTCGGCCTCGGCCAGCCGGCGGTCGATGGCCTTGGCATCCTCGCCGAGGGCTTCCAGGGCAGCGTTGAAGCCGGCGGTCCCGACCTGCCCGGTGCGCGCCAGGTGGGCGATGCGTCCGGCAAGCTGTTCCCGCGCGACCGTCAGCCGTCCCTTGGCCTGCCGCGCCTCCTGCACCTGGCCGATCGAGACGTGCTTGGCCGCCAGCAGGCTGTCCCGGTAGCGCCCGCCGTTGATCGCCTCCTCCAGGGCGTCTACCACCGCCGCCTCGACCAACTCCACCCGCGGATCCTTCTGCCGGCACAGGCTGCGGTTCTTGTTAGCCAGGCAGCATCGGAAATACCGGTACTTCTGTTTGACCGTGGCCTGCACCATCGAGCTGCCGCACATGGGGCAGCGGAGCAACCCAGCCACGATCGAGGCGACGCTGGCCCTTGCGCCCGGCTTGGGTGTCGATCCTCGCCGGACGGGCGTCTTCCGGCCCGCCAGCGCCTGAATGGCGGACGCCTGGGTGGCGGCATCGACCAGGATGCCCGTCACCTGGGGCGACCTGACAAGGTTCCAGGCCTGGGCCGGGGTCCAGCCGCGGCGCGATGCCTTGCCGACGTAGCCCGGCGCCGGCACCCCGGCGTCCTGCAGACGGCGGGCCGAGACGTTGAGCCCATCGCCGCCCAGGATCCACGACCACAGCGGGCGCACCAGCGGAGCCACCGCCGGATCCTCGACCAGCTTCCGCCGCTCGCCGGCGGCGACCAGCTGGCAGCCGGGCGGGACATGGCCGCCGGTCCAGAAGCCCTGCGCGCGCAGGTGCGTCATTGCTGCCTTGATGCGCTCGCGGATGTTGTCGCGGTCGTACTCGTTGAAGCTCGCCAGCATATGGAAGAACAGCCGGCCGCTGGGCGTCGTGGTGTCGATGTTCTCCGTGACGCTGCACAGGTCGGTATTCGCCTCGGCGAGCAGCCGGTGCATGGCCTTCACGTCGTCCATGATGCGGGACAGGCGCTCCAGCTTCCAGACGATCACCCCGCCCAGCTTGCCCGCCTTGACCTCGGCCAGCAGGTCCTGCAGCGCCGGCCGCTTCATGGTGCTGCCGGTGATGCCGGGCTCGATGCACTCCTTGCCTACCGTCCAGCCGCGCGCCTTGGCGTAGCAGCGGCAGCTCTCCAACTGCGCGTCCAGGCTGATGCCCTTCTTCGCCTGGTCGTCGGTGCTGACGCGGGTGTAGATCGCCCAGGGTAGGTCGGTCACTTGCTGCCCATCATGTATCCGCCGGCGACCATGAAGGCGAAGACCGCCAGGGCGCAGATCAGCCAGCCGACAACGCCGCCGTGCTGCCCGGCCGCGATCGCCACCGATAGGGCTACGATCATGCCAACGAACCACAGCGCCTTCATGGCTGGCCCCGCTGGCTGGCAATCCGTTGCGCCGCTTCGCGCTCCAGCTCCTCGCGCCTCCGCTCCATCCAGCTGCGCCGGTCCCGATCGTTGCGCTGCAGGTCGGCCCCGTTCCCGTAGCTGTTCGGCAGGGTCTCGTCGCGCCAGATGATGGACGCGCGCTCCAGCTGGTCAGCAGCCTGCCGCACCGCCACCGCGGCAGCAACTGCGACCGGATCGGACCCCTTGGCCTGGTCGTCGGCCGAGCGCAGCACGATGACGCGCGCCGCCTCAAGCTCGCCGGGCCACAACTTCGGCGATCCGTCGTCAGGGCCTCCGGTCACGCGAAACGGACCGAAGCAGCCAGCGCAGCAGAGCGCCGCCATGATGATCAGGGCGCGGCTCATCGTGCCACGCTGTCGGTGTAGAGCGTCCCAACGACCACGGCCACGCTTGCCACATCATCGGTATGGATGGCAACAGAGTCCGCCCCGGTGTTCAGCGAAGCCAGGACGATATGCCCGTCGCCAGCATCGCACCACCGTTTGCAGAAGGCGCGGCCGTCCTTCGTTTGCACCACCACGATCCGGTTGTGCTTGGGAGGAGTGCGCGCGCCATCGGTGTCGACGATCACCGACTGCCCAGGCCAGACGATCGGCAGGCCGCTGTCGCCCTCGATCTTCACCAGCCGCCAACCTGGGCGCAACGGGACCGGCTTCCAGTCGTCCGCGTCCTGGCTCTCCGTGACGTAGCCGCCGCCGGCAGTCACCTGGCCAGCGTAGGCCAGCTCTGACTTGTTTGACACACTGTCGCCGCGCAGGGCCGCGGCCGTGGTTCCCAGGACCTCGGCGAACTGGTCCAGGTAGCTGGGCAGGTTCTTCGACCGCAGACGTTGGCCAACTGTGTTTAGGCCGATCCCAAGTTGTTCGGCCATAAGCTCATACGTAATCTTTTTTGACTTCCGCAACGCCTCGATGCGGTCGAAAAGTTCCGGGCAAAGGGGGAAGGAGAGGTGCGCCATATTCCCAACTATCGGGAAATAGATTTGCAAATGAAGCTGTTTTAGGTTCAGTTCCTGCTATTTGGGAAATATGATCTTGCGCTGTAGACTTGTTTCCCAATATTTGGGAGCATGCGCAAGCAAGACATTCACAAGCCGCTGGTCGACCTGCGCGGAAAGACCTACGAGGAGATCGCCGCCGCCGCCGATCGCGGAGTCAGCTCCGTGCATCGCTGGCTGACCGGCCAATCGATCCCCCGCAAGCAGTCGGACGTCAACAGCCTGGCCAAGGCGGTCGGCATGAAGGCCGACGCCCTGCTGCTGGCCCTCTACCGCGGGCGGGCCGCCTAATGGCCCCCAAGCGCCTGCCCGTCGAGATCGTCATCGTACCGCGCCCGGCCGGCCTGGGCTTCGACCACACGCTGGCCGCCCTCGCACGCCTGGGCGCCAAGGTCCGCCGGCAGCAGCGCCGCAAGGTCGGTGCCGCTTGAGCCGCGACGACCTGGCCCCCGAGGACGTGCTGACTGCCGCCGAGCTGCGCGCCTACCACCGGCCGCGCCGCGAGCGCGCCCTCTCGTGCAGTGATGGGCTCTGTGGGGGTTGCCCCAGGTGCGGCGTCCCGCTCGACGAACCCGAAACCGAGGAAGCACCATGCGCCTGATCCCTTTCGTGAACGCCGACAAACTTCGCAAGGCCAGCGAGCAGCACCTGCCGCTCGACGAGCGCCGCCAGGCCATCGCCTTCGTCGAGGAGAAGCTGGGCCGCGAGCTGACCACGAGCGAGGCCGAGCGCTTCGCGCAGGTCGCCCGCCTCGCCCCGCGGTTGGTGCCCGGCGACATCATCGGCGACGACCAGGTCGAGCTGCGCCCCGTCCGTCGGATCACCGTGACCAGCAAGCCGAGCATGCCTGGAATCAAGGGCGGCCAAGGCCGCAGCGGCGCCGAGATCGAGACCGGCGCGCACGACCTGGCCCTGGTCGTCGGCCTGGCCATCGCCGCCCTGCTGGGCATCGGCCTCGCCGAGTTGATCGCCTGCGGTTCTGCCGCCTTCGGCGCCGCCTACCTCGCCAACTGACCCACCACGAGAACCCCATGCCCACCCTGACCCCTCTGCAGCACCGCACTGCCCGCGCCGAGAAGCGCGCCATCCGCCAGCACGCCGACGCCTCGCGTCCGCGCTTCAACCACCACGGCGACGGCGCCGCCGACCTGGGCCGCAACCTGCGCGACCGTCACCCGGAAATCTTCGCCAAGGCCGAGCCGGTCGCGCCCGTGGCGCCGCGGCAGATCGCGCGCCGTCTCGAACCACAGCGCGAACTCGTACCGCCCGCGCGCCGCTTCGGCATGCGCGGCATGATCGGCTCGCTGATCGCCATGGCCCTTGCGCCGATGGTCAGCCCGCGCGGTCGCTGAACGCCACCACCCAACCCAGTCGCGCGTCCGCGGGGCAGGGGAACGGGGGAGGCGATGAGCCGACGCGCCGAGGCCGGAAGCCTCGCCCCACAAGCAACCACGCCCCCCAGGTCGGTCCGCCGCCCTGGGGTTCAGTGTCAGAGGACGCCGGCAGGTGTCCGCCACCCCAACCAACGAGGTTCCCGTGACCGCATCCGCATCCCCTTCCACCGCTCTGTCCGTCGTCTCCCCGACCGGCCACACCCTGCCCGCCTGGATGGGCGGCATCACCGCCGCCCTGCCAGAAGCGCTCGCCGCCGGCAAGGTGATCATCGACAGCGGCTTCGGCCCCAAGGACTGCAAGGGTCCGGCCGCCATCGTGGTCGCGGTCGCCATGGGCGCGCGCCTTGGCCTCGACCCCTTCACCGCGATTCATGGCATCGCCGTGGTGAACGGCCGGCCCTCGCTGTTCGGCGATGCGCTGCTGGCCGTCTGCCAGAACCACCCGGCCTGGGAGGACTTCGTCGAGGAGTGGACCGGCAAGAAGTACGACGACGACTTCACCGCCCACTGCACCGTGATGCGCAAGGGCCGGAAGCCCAAGACCGAGACCTTCAGCGTGGCCGACGCGAAGAAGGCCGGGCTGTGGGGCAAGCAGGGCCCGTGGAGCGCCCAGCCCCAGCGGATGATGATGATGCGCGCCCGCGCCTTCGCCCTGCGTGGCGCCTTCGGCGATGCTCTGGCCGGCTTCCACAGCCGCGAGGAAATGGAAGACGTGGAGCCGCGCGAGGTCGAGGCCACCGTCCGCAGCGAGCCGCGCCCGGCCAAGGCCCGCATCATCGAAACGACCACGGCCCCCGCGGCGGTTGATCCTGCGCCTGTCGAAACCGGAACGGACACCGGGGCGGCTCCGGCCGCTGGCAGCACGGATCCCGCCGCGGGGCAGTCGGCCGAGACCAAGACCTTGGGCGAGCACGTCGCCGACGCCCAGGCCAAGGACACCGCGCCGGTCAAGCGCGACACCAGCGTCGACGCCTGCATCAAGGCCTACCAGGGCCTGTGGAACGGCCCCGGCGAGTGCCGTGCCAAGGCCAAGGCCATCCGCGCCGCCTGGAACCTGGGCCAGATCGCCGACCTGGCCGGCGCCGGCGAAGACGACCGCGAGGCCTTCCTGATCGAGGTCGAGAACGCGCAGAAGGACGGTGGCAAGTGACCGCCCCCGCCCTGACCGTCTCGCACCAGATCGCCGCCCCGCTGCAGGTCGTCCCCGACGAGCTGGGCAACAAGGCGCAGACGCTGGCCATCGCCATCAAGCACCTGGACGTGGTCGACGCCGCGACCCACGAGGCCGGCACGCGCATGCTGCTGGAGTCGCACCAGGCCCTGAAGGACCTGGAGGCGGCGCGGGTGAAGCTGAAGAAGCCGATCACCGAGCTGGGCAAGGCCATCGACGGCGTGGTCGCCAGCCTCGCCGATCCCCTGGACCTGGCCAAGAAGGCGATGCAGGGAAAGGTCGCCAAGTACGAGGCGGCAGAGAAGGCGAAGGCCGACGCCATCCGGCGCGAGGCCGAGGAGAAGGCGCGGCTGGAGCGGGAGGCGGCCGAGAAGGAGCGCGCCCGGCTTCAGGCCGAGGCCGACGAGAAGCACCGCCAGGAGGTCGCCGCCGCAGAGGCGAAGGCCAAGCAGGAAGCCGCCGAGCTGGCCGAGATCCTGGGCCAGCCGGTCGAGGCCAAGCCCGTGGAGGTCGCGCCGGCGCCCAAGATCGAGCTGCCCGCCACGCCCGCACCGTCCCCGGTCGCCGTGGTCGAGCCGGCCAAGCCGTCCGCCGTCCAAGTCCGCAACGTGCCGGTCCTGGTCATCGACGACCCCAAGCTGGTGCCGGCTTATGTCGGCGGCCAGGAGCTGCGCACGATCGACCGCGCCGCGGTCAAGCGCGCGATCGAGGCCGGGGCAACTGTCGCCGGGGCTCACATCGAAATGCAGGAGCAACTGGCGACGGCGAGGCAGCGGTGAGCCCTGCAACCAAGAAGGTCATCCTGGGAGCGCTCGCCAGCGAATCGGCTAACGCATCGGACAACCTGTTCCGTGCGCGTCGTCAGTTCGGCGATGGATCAAAGATGAATCTGGACGCCGAGTACGGCCAGAGCGGTCGCACCTGCCGCCAGATCCTGGCCGAGGCCGAGCAGTGGTCCAAGGATGTCGAGGCCGCACGCGCGGAAGCGCAGGCCCTGCCGTGATCAGCGCCACCCTTCAGCAGCAGGCCGAGAAGTTCCGCCGCCCCTCGGCCCTGTCGCAGCTCGCCGCCTGCGAGGGCGCGCCCCTGATGCAGGCCCATGTCCTGATGCTCGACGGCGAGCCGCCGGCGTCGGACCTGGCCGACCTGGGGACCGATGGCCACGACCGCATCGCCAAGGCGATCGAGGGCTGGAAGATGGCGCAGGACACCGGCGAGCACGGCGCCGCCTGGGGCGACACCATCGCCCTGGCCTGCAACGAAGCGGCCGAGGCTGGCGTCGACGCCTGGACGGTCCGTTGCATCCAGTCCTGCCTGGAGTTCGCCCGCGACCTGATCGCCAAGCACGGCATCGAGGTCGACAACGTCCTGACCGAGCACCCGCTGGACATGGCCGCCCTCGGCTTCCAGCGCAAGGGCACCGCCGACCTGGTCCTCGTGATCCCCGGCGAGCTGGCGATCGTCATCGACTGGAAGCTGGGATTCATCGACCAGGGCGAAGCCGACGACCACGACCAGACCCAGGCCTACGCCGCCGCCGCGGCCGAGACCTTCAACGCCAAGGAGGTCCTGGTCTGGCTGGTGCAGCCGCGCGCCCCCAAGGAACACCGCCGCACCGGCGCCACCTACGACGCCGACACCCTGCGCGCCAACCGCGCCTGGACCGTCGCCGTCCTCAATCGCTCCCGCTCTGCCACCCCGCAGCTGCACGCCGGCTACAGCCAGTGCGTCTACTGCAAAGCCCTGCACCGCTGCCCCGAAGCGACGAGGTACATCATGGATGCCCAGGAAGCCCTCTCCACCTGCGCGCCGCTCGACGGTCCCGGCTTCGCCGACCTGATCGACGCCGCCAAGCTGGCCGAGAAGTTCGCCGATACCGGCAAGGAGCTGGGCAAGGCGCACCTGCTGGCCGGCAACAACGTCCCCGGTTGGAAGCTGGGCACGCCGCGCGCCACCCGCAGCGTGGTCGACATCCCGGCCGCGCTCGCCGAGCTGGAGGCCGCCGGCATCAAGGCCACCGACCTGGCCCAGGCCGACGCCCTGACCATCAAGGTCGGAAACCTGCCCGACGCGGCCGAGGCGGTCATCGCTGCGCGCATCACCGAGAAGCTGTCCTCGCCGCCTTTGACGCAGGACAAGAGCAGCAAGAGGGCGGCATGAGTACCGACGCCTTCCGCGCCGCCGCGGCCCATCGCATCCCGTTCGGCAAGCACTTCAACCAGCCCATCGACAAAGTCGCCGAGACCGACGCCGGCCTGCTGTACCTCGACTGGATGCGCGGCGAACTGGTCGCCGGTCGTCTCGTGGCCAAGGCGAGTGAACAGCCCGCCCTGATCAACGCTCTGGCCACCTACCTGGAAGACCCCGCGATCGCGGGCGACCTGGCCAAGCTGGTGAAGGGCTGACCCATGGGCGAGCACGCCAGCCACACCTTGCACGGCAACAGCCTGGCGTCCTTCGCCACGCTGGACCTGACCGACCGCCAGCGCGCCGTCTTCGATGTCTACCGCGGCTCCACCGTGGCGCTGACCGACCGAGAGCTCGCCACCGCGCTGCGCTTTCAGGACATGAACGCGGTGCGCCCGATCATCACCCACCTGCGCGACGAGGGCCTGCTGACCGAGGCCGGCAAGATCAAGTGCCCCGTCACCGGCAAGACCGTCCGCCTGATCACCATCCTGCTATGACCGTCCTGCGCATCCCCCTAGAAGCCCCGAGCCAGAACAACCTCGGCGGTCGCACCTGGCGCGCCCGTGCCGGCCACACCAAGACCACGCGCGCCAACTGGCGCATGATGGCCGCCTCGCAGATGATCCTGCTGGCGATCCAGAAGGCCACCGGACCGCGCCGGCTGCACATCATCGCCTACCGCAAGCAGCGCTGCCGCGACATCGCCAACCTGATCGGCGGAATGAAGGCGTGCATCGACGGCCTGGTCGACGCCGGGTTGCTGGTCGATGACCGCGACGGAATGGCCTCGATCACCTACGAGCAGGGCGTCGTCAGCGCCTCGCCTACCGGCCAGCCCTGCACCCTGATCCACGTCGAAGACATCACCACCCCGGCCGAATCAACGGCCACCCAGGAGAGCTAAAACCATGTCCACCAAGTTCCACGAGGCCAACCGCGCAAGCGAGGTCCTTTCCAAGATCGGGAAGGGCGCGGCCGACGCCGACTTCGCCCGCGCCGTGCATCAGGCCATCGACCGCGCCCAGGTCACCATGAAGAAGTGCAAGGTCCTGTGCGAGGTCGAGATCGAGCCCGACGAGGAGCGCGGCTGCATGCTCGTCCGCGCGGCGATCAGCACCAAGCTGGCCAAGCTCCCGGCACCGGCGAGCCAGATGCACCTCGGACCCAACGGCCAGCTGCTCACCCAGCAGGAGTTCCTGATGGGCGGCGGGCGCGACGAGGCGCCGCTGCAGGTCAAGCCCGCGCCGATCGAGGGCGCCGCCCAGGCCAGCCCGTCCGGCCGCTTCCCCGTCGCCAAGGCGCCGTCGCCCGCCCCGGTCGCCGACGCCCCCACCCCCGCCCCC
>Ga0210043_1000513_pt1 | contig 41059 bp, 49 predicted proteins | sample CryGeymet201501t_FD_183990 | JGI IMG/M metagenome (GOLD analysis project Ga0210043, IMG submission 183990) | Groundwater microbial communities from Crystal Geyser aquifers in Utah, USA - Crystal Geyser metaG 2015-01t (SPAdes) (version 2) | ecosystem: Environmental > Aquatic > Deep subsurface >... | reverse complement strand
TGTGGCCTCTGGTGTGGCCTCTGGTGTGGCCTCTGGTGCCTTCTCGGCCTGCTTTTCGTCAGGCAGTTGGGCAAGCCCGCGAAGGAATTCCCGCGCCTCCGACGTATCTTTAAAGCCCCATGACTTAGACGCCGGGAGCCAACGCCCCCCATTGGCGCGGAGCCCGTGCCGGATTGGCCAAGTGTTGCCGCTCAATTCCAGCTCGCCCGTGCGGACGTTCAAATTGATTGTGTGTGCGTGTGTCATCGTATTCGCTCCTTATACTGCCGATTACTCGGCAAGCTCCAATGGTGTGTGACGCCCTTCATTATCATAGTCGCTGCAGACTGGGCAAAGCGGCAGGCCATTGGCCGCATGTTTGGCCGTGATGCGCACCGTGTAGTCACACACTGGGCACGCTGCCTTGAGCAAGTAAGTTTTAGCTACCTTGCCGCGTGCCGATGGTGACAGCGCCGCGTGGGGATACTCGCCAGCCGCCGCAATTATATCGCCCGCCCAATCCCAGAACGCTGGCCCGGCGTGCGTTGACGTAGGCCTACCCTCAAGCCCTATGGCCGCCGCGATTTGCGGAAATGGCCGCTTGTGGCCAATGGCCGTACCTAGGACGGCGTGGATAAGCTCATGAGCCAAGATATCGGCAACCTCGCGCGCGTCACTCTCAACAGGTGAGATATAAATCTCGGCGTGAGCGTCGCCGCTACAGCCCGCGTCCCAACACTGGCCACGCACGCGACGCTTGCTGCCGGGCAGGCCGCCCTTGCTGGGCCAGCCGCATGACACGCGCCACGGGCCGCAATCCACAGGGCTCGCGGTGACTTGTTCAGCGGCGGCGAGGATATGCGGGATCATTTGCTCGCCAACGGTTTCCAGCCAACGTTCGCGGTTGGCCAGTGCATTGTCAGTGTTCGGAGTATGGGTCATTGGATTGGTTCCTTGTGATGGGTGTGGATTAGGCCGGGAACACCGCTAAGACTTCAGTCACGGAGTGCATTAGCACCGAGATGACAAAGCCGGACGCGGCGAGGGCGAGGGCGATTGAAACGAGGGTTTGGGCTGGAAATTTCATAACTTGGGCTCCTTACTGTGTCGCCATTATACAGCGCGAATGTTTAAAGGCAAGTTAAATGCCAATTTTAGTTTTCCGTGTCGGGGAGGCGGAACCGCTATGCCGCTTTGTAATTAAGACTTAAATTGCTGTTTTTCGATAAAAATGAGTGGGGTCAAAATCCCTCTGTAGAGTACCCCAAACTGTTATTACTCTTATCTCTTACTTATAATAACAGTTTAGGTAATTCTAGAACACGTAGCGCGACGAGGCTGTAATATAGTTTGTGCAAAGAGCATTAGCGCCCCCGGCCAGCCCGGCCCAGCGGCCCAGCCCCCACACAAAAACATTACCAAGCCGCTAATACACTATGTAAAAGTGCAATAGCGTTTATTGGCCCTAGGAAGCCCGTGGAGCGCAAGTAGCGTTCTGGGCTATGTCGGTATCAAAAAACCCGCCAAGCGATTTGATCACTGTTTGTTCCAGAAGTGTGTCAAGCCCGTCCCAAAGCGGCACGGCGGCACGGCGGCCCAGCTGCCAAGCTGCCAGCCCAGAACCATGCCAGCCCGGCCACGCCAGCCCAGAACCACGCCAGCCCAGCGGCCCAGCCTGCCAAGCTGCCAGCCTGCCAAGCTGCCAAGCTGCCAGCCTGCCCAGCCTGCCCAGCCTGCCCAGCCTGCCCAGCGGCCCAGCTTTAAAGCTGCCCATGCCTTCCCGCCAGACATTGCCGCAACCTTCCGCGTACTGACCAAGCCCAGCGGCCCAGCGGCCCAGCCTTTAAAGCACCGTACGCGGAGTAACGCGGCGAGCTGGGCGGCCCAGCCTCCCGGCGACCCCCCGGGGGCGGGGGGTGGTTCGGGCGTGTTGGGGTTTGGGGTGGTAAGGCCGCCGTAGATAATACATACAATTTTTCAACTTCTGTAATGTATCCAAGCGGCGAAGCATTAGCACCCCTACCCAACCACAAAACCAGCGCATCCGGGCAATAGCGCGTCACAAGTGAAATACCGCTTGACACGCCCTCGTGCGCGTGGTTTCTCAAACCATGACAGACACCCCGCCCGCCTCCAACTTCATCAACCCTGCCGCCCTGCAATTGCAGCGCCAAGCGGCGGAGCTGCCCGGTATTGCGCCAAATGGTGAGTTCTTCGCGACCGTGGGCCGGAAGTATTTGAAAAACGCCGGACTGGCCGTTTTCGAGATGCTTGGTGGCGTGGACAGCTTCGCCGTATGGGCGGAAAAGAACAAAAGCGATTTCTACACCAAGATTTATCCGAAACTGCTTGACAAATCCGTCGAGATAACGGACCTTCGCACAATCGAGGATGTTATATCTGATCTGGACGAAAACACGATTGACGGGGAATACGAGCGCATCTAGGGTTACTGGACGCACGCTGTGTTCTGCTCCTTCACGGCTGTGCGTAGCGGCGAAGGGCTCCCCGGTACCTTCGCCGCACCCACAGGGGAAACCGCATGTTGAAATTCTTTAAAGCCCTGCTGACCAAGTTCCGGCACCTCCGCAAGAACCGCGACGTGCACGCCCGCACCGCCGCCGCCTTCGCGAAATACGTGGCGGCGGAGTATGGGCTGAAAGTTGGGCCTCCGACACTCGGCCCGCCAAAGGGTGACTGGTGTGCGTTCGGCAACGGCTGGACCTTCGAGACGGCGACGCTGTTCATCGACTACCGGAAAGTGTTCTCACACAGTCACGTCAGGGCCGTATTGAGCGGCATGCCGGACGAAGCAGTCGTAGGATTGGAATTCTATGCGCATTCGTGACATTGGCAAGAATCCACCAAAGGTAACCGTTGAGCCCGTCGAAGACGTCGCTGCGCGTATCGCGGCTTACCGAGCCGACTTCCCGCTGTATGCGGAGCAGTGCCTGAAGGTGCGCGACAAGGGCGCACAGGTGGTGCCGTTTATTTTGAACACCGCGCAGGTATACATCCACGAGCGTATCGAGCAGCAGCGGCGCGAGTTCGGTTATGTGCGGGCAATGATTTTGAAAGGCCGTCAACAGGGCGCATCCACTTACGTGGAGGGGCGGTATTACTGGAAAACTACGCTTTTTCGTAACGTGTCGACCTACATCATGTCGCACGAACAGTCATCTGCTGACGCGATTTTCCAGATGGTTGATCGCTATCACAGGAATAACCCGCTGGCACCGAAGACCGGCACGTCGAACGTCAAGGAGTTGTCGTTTCCGAAGCTGGGTTCTAGCTACGCAGTGGCAACGGCTGGATCGCAGGCGACCGGACGCGGACGGAATACCCACCTGTTTCACGGCTCCGAAGTCGCGTTCTGGAAGGCAGCGGCGGAGCACTTTAAAGCCTCGGTCCAGTCGGTCGCGCTGTTGCCCGGCACGGAAGTCATTCTCGAAAGTACGGCCAACGGACCGCAAGGCGAGTTCTGGCGGCGCTGGCAGGACGCCATCGGCAGGATCGGCGACTACATCGCTATTTTCGTGCCGTGGTTCTGGACACCCGAGTACCGTCGGCGCTGCGACGCCAACTTCGAGCTTGACAGCACGCCCGAGGATGGCGACCTGTCCGAAGTCGAGTACGCGGAAGTGTACAATCTTGACAATGAGCAAATGTGCTGGCGTCGATACAAGATAATCGAACTTGGCAGCTTGGCGGCGTTCCGGCAGGAGTACCCAGCCTACGCAGACGAAGCATTCCAGTCGGCGGAGTCCGGCGGCCTGATAAGTTCCATGGCTGTGCTCCGGGCACGGAAGCGGAAAGTCGAATGCACAGGCCCGCTGATTATGGGCGTTGACCCTGCGGGCGATGGTGCCGACCGATTTGCCATCGCGTTCCGGCGCGGCCATAAGTGCGAACGCATCCTGTCGCGCACCAAGATAACCGAGCCCGAGGCTCTGGCATGGGTCAAGGCGCTTATCGACGAACACAGGCCAGCTGCGGTGTTTATCGACAGTGGCGGCCTCGGGCGCTACCTTATCGGGTTTTTGAAGGCGGATTTCGACAGGTACGCGACTATCGTTCACGCGGTGAACTTCGGTTCAACGTCGCAGGCAAAGCTGGCTTACCCGAAGCGGGCGGGGCCGAAGAACCGTCGTGCTGAAATGTGGGAGCGTTTGAAGCGCTGGCTAGAGAGTGACGACGGCGTCCAGATACCAGACGATGACGCGCTTCACGGCGACCTTATCAGTACACAGATCAAACCCGAGTTGAATAACAACCTGTTGCTCATGTCGAAGCAGGAGATGCGTTCGAAGGGCTTACGGTCGCCGGACCTTGCAGATGCCCTTGCGCTCACCTTCGCAGATACGGTATACGTGCCTGAGTGGTCAGAGAAACGGCCAACGCAGGACATTGCCAGCCCCGACGACTTCGTGGTACGCAGTTCCGGCGAAGATTATTCAAGCGGCGATATGGAAGCCGGGCGCAACTCGTGGATGGGGCTTTAAAGCACATGGCAAGACAAATACGCGAGCAAGAAGGCTCTATGGAGACCGCAATTTACGACGTCAGCTCAACAGCCGACCGTGAAGGCCGCGAGCCTGACGACGCCGGGCAGAAGTGGGCGTTGCCTGATGACTTCGACAGCGAGCAAGAGTTCTGTAGGCACGCTGTGAAGCTCTATGACGCCGACCAGAGTGCCGACGTGCTCAACACGCAGGCCATGGTCGACGATTTCCAGTTCGTCGCGGGCAAACAGTGGGACAAGTCCACAGAAGCCAAGCGCATCGCCAACCGCAAACCCGTCCTGACGATCAACCGCCTCCCGGCGTTCATATCGCAGATTGTCGGTAACCGGCTGTTGAACCAGACGGTTATTCAAGTGTTGCCAGACAAGAACGGCACCAAGGAGATTGCGGAAATTCGTCAGGGCCTTATCCGCTCAATCGAGAAGAACAGCAAAGCCGACAACGCGTATGACACAGCGCTCACGAACGCGCTTATCGGCGGCCTTGGCAATTTCGCGCTTGATGCAGACTACGCAGACTACGACGTGTTTGAGCAAGACCTGCGTGTTCGGCGACTGCCCGACCCCACGAGCGTAACATGGGATCACCTGCACATCGAAGGAACCGGGCGCGATGCGCGTCACGTGTTCATTGAAGAAAGCATGGCCAAGACAACCTTCGAAGAAGATTTTCCAGACGCGTCAATGTCGTCTTTCGGCGGAGAAACGAGCTATATCAACCAGCTCACCGCGAACGGATGGCTCACCAACGACAGCGTAAGGGTAGTTGAATTCTGGCGTATGCGTTACGAAGAGCGTCTGGTTATCCTTGACGCGGCCACCAACGAAGTGCACGACGTTACGGACATTTTCGACGAAGAAGAGGCGGCGCAGTACGCGGCGAAAAACCCGGAGACGGGGCAGGTGTACATGCGTTGGACGCGCCGCCCATACGCGGAAATGTATCTTATGACCGCGACGAATATTCTCGAAGGTCCGTTCCGAATGAACTGCAGCCGCGTGCCTGTGTTCCGCGTCCCGGGCTGGGAGCTGCACATCGGTCAGGACCGGCACCGTTTCGGCATGACGCGCTTCGCTAAAGACCCGCAGCGCATTCACAACTATTGGCGTTCTGTCATTGTTGAAAAGCTCATGCAGACGCCGCGCGCCAAGTGGATAGCGACGAAAGAGGCTGTAAAGGGCTTCGAGAGTAAGTGGAAAAACTCTCACATGACGGACGATATGCTCCTGTTGTGGAACGGCGACAGCGGCACCCCGCCGCAAGAAGTCAGGCCAGCACAGATCGAGCCAGCGCTTATTCAGGAAGCCAACATGGCCACGCAGGACATCAAGGATGTTCTGAATATGCACGAGGCGTCTCTCGGGATGAAGTCGAACGAAGTGTCTGGTAAGGCCCTTGACCGGCGTCAGCGCGTCGCGGAACTTGGTACCGTGTTGTACTTCTCCAACCTGAACGATGCCATTGAAGAAGCCGGTCGATGCATGAACGAGCTTGTGCCGGACTACTACGACACAGCCCGCACAATCATGGTTCTGGGTGCCGACGACAAGGCCCAGCTTAAGCGGATCAATGAAGAGGGGCAGCCCGACATCACCATCGGCAAATACGCAGTCACCGTCAGCACAGGCCCGTCGTACACAACCAAGCGTATCGAAGCCGTCGAAAGCATGATGTCGCTGACAAACGCAAGCCCGCAAGCCATGTCGCCTGCTCTAGACCTGCTTATCGAAAACATGGATTGGCCCGGCGCACAGGCCATCGCAAAACGCATCCGCGCTAGCCTTCCGCCAAACCTTGTAATGGCCGACCCCGAGGATATGACCGAACAAGAACAGCAGGCGGCGGCTATGTCAGCCCAGAAGGCGCAAATGCAGGAGCAGATACAACTCGAAGACTTGAAGCTCACATTGCTTACCAAGCGCGCAGCCGTCGCCAAGATGGAAGCCGAGACCGGCCTCGCCATCGCCAAGACCGAAGAAACGCGTACCAAGGCGACCGGCAACACAGCCAGAGCCATTAAAGACGCAGCCGACGCCAAGAAGGCTGACGCGGAGACGCAAGCCATCGAGATTGAGACAAATGTTGACATCGCGCGGTTTATGGAAGAACTTACCGAAAACCCCACAGAGCAGGAAAACTAGCCCATGCCCAAGAAAATCGAAGAGATGACTTTCGCTGAGTTCGAAGCACACGCCGAGAAAGAAGGTGCCAAAGAAAACGGTGCAACTGACGTGACACCGCATCACGTTCGCAACATGATCGAAAACGGCGTCGAAGACGATAGCCGTGCCTTTAAAGGTGACGAAGACGACGAAGACGACGAAGGTGAAGATACCGACGAAGACGTCGACGAAGATGGCGACGACGGCGAACGCGCCACCGAAGAAAATCCCGAAGACGAAGACGAAGTTGTCGTAAAGGTAAAGAAAAGCAAAGATACCGACGACGAAGATCCTTTAAAGGGCAAGTCCGACGATGAGCTTAACCCCGAGCAACGCGCACAGCGTCAGGCGTCCCGTCTGCGTCGCAAGTTCCGCAAAGAGCGTGAAGCACGTGAAGCTGCAGAAGCCGCCTTGGCGGCAGCGCGCAGCGCCCGTCGTAGCGACGACGCCGAACCGGGCACGCGCACACCTGCCACGACGAAAGAAACTGTCTCCGACGACGCCGAACCGAACCCGGACGATTATGAGTTCAAGGACATAGACACGGAGTACCTACGTGATGTCGCGCGACATGCCGGACGCAAAGCCTTTAAAGAACAACACGAAGCGCAGCAACGCGCCGAAACGGAGGCCCAGCAAAGGGAAGCACTTAAAACAACGCGGCAACGCTTCAACGAAACAATCGCACGCGGCGCATCCGACTTCGACGATTTCGAGGAAGTTGCAATCGCGAAAGCGTCCGATTACCAGCTTTCAAAGGACATGTTCGACCTGATTGTCGAAGACAAAAAAGCTGGCCATAAGATTTTGTACCACCTTGCTACAAATAAATCTGAAGCAGAACGGATTGCGGGCTTGACGCCTGCTAAACAAGGTATAGAATTCGAGAAACTAAAAGCCCGGTTCTCACCACCGACTCCCGAAAAAAGTGACGCTGGCTCGACTGGCACTGGTACTGGACTTAAGCGGCTCACACACGCAGCAACGCCCCTTACGCGGCGCACTCGTGGTGGAGCTACACCAAAGAAACAAGTCGGCAACATGTCATTCTCGGAATTCGAGGCGCATATTAACGCCGAAAACGCGCAAAGAAAGTAAACACACACCATGGCAAACCAGTTCCTCAACGAAACTGTCTACGCTAACGCCATGCTCCTTCTGGTAAAAAACCAATTGGTCATGGGCATGAGCGTCGACACCAAATTCACGAACGAAGTGACCGACAAGAACGGCCTCAAAATCTTCGTCAAGCGCCCACCGCGCTTCGTGATGACGTCCGGTCCGGCTCTTGACAAACAAGACATCGTCACAGGCAGTACGTCGATCGAAGTCAACCAGTATAGCAACGTGCACCTGTCGATCACCGACCTGCAGTATGTTCAGTCTTACAACCAGCTCATGCGCACCCAGACAATGAAGTCTGCTGCGTCTGCGCTCGCACAAGGCGTCGACAGCTATCTTCAAGGCTTCCTCAAACGCTTCCCATCGTGGGTTCAGGCCCCCGGCACCGCCGGTGCAGCTGACTACCCGTTCGCGACCGCTCAACAGGAAATTCCTGTCTGGACGCGTCTTGAAAACATGGCTGTTCCATCGTCTGACCGTGTCGGCGTGATGAACACCAACGATGCGGCTGGCATTCAGGGTAACCTGATTGACAAGTTCATTACGAACGAAGCGGTAAACGCCCTGAAAAAGGCACGTATCCCGATGCTTTCGGACATCGACTACTACCGCACGCAGGCCACTGATACCCTGACCACGGGCACCCGCTCGTCTACGTCGGGCCTTATCAATGGCGCTTCGCAGAACGTCAACTACGAAGATGTCAAGGACGTCATGACGCAAACGCTCAACATCGACACCCTCACGGGCTCGGCGACGATTGCGCAAGGCGAAGTGTTCACGATTGCAGGCGTGTTCCGCATCAACCCGCGTACCCAGCAAGTCGTCACCGACGCAGCCGGAGCCGCAGTTCTCATGCAGTTCACAACCACGGCAGCTGCAACAGCCTCAGCCGGTGCGGTTGCCCTCACCATCAGCCCACCAATCATCGTGCCCGGCACAGGCGGCACAACGGCCATCCAGCGTGTCAACACGGCCTTTGGTACAGCTTCCGCTGTCCCAGCCGACGGCGCTGCAGTGCTCTTCGCCGGTGCCCCGTCAACGTCCTTTGCCGTTCGTGCGGCATGGCACAAGTCGGCTATCCAGCTTGTCTCGGCGCGGCTTATCATGCCAGAGACCGGCGTTGCAACGTTCGCAACCGACGATGAAACGGGTATTTCCATCCGTTACTGGCGTGGCTCCGACATCTCGACAGGTGAGCACGTTCACCGTTGGGATATGATCTACGGTGCCAACGTTGTCGACGAACTTCTCGGCACACGCTTTAGCGGCGTCGCAGTAGCCTAGGCTACCGATCTGAAAGGGAGGCCGGGCGTAACAACCCGGCCTCTTTTACTTTAAAGACATAAAGGAGTAACCCATGTCTCAGTACGTCCCGAAATACTGGCCTTCCATTAAGTACCAAGCCGACGGCACCCTCCGCAGGTTTGAGACCGAGGAAGAGTTCGCTCTGGAAGGCGACGGTTGGTTTGAAAGCGTTGGTGCGGCTGTTGCAGAGCCGACAAAAGCGCCCAAAGCGCCCAAAGCGCCCAAAGCGCCCAAAGCGCCCAAAGCGCCAAAGCCAGACTACGCACCTGAATTCGACCGCTCCGCAGCTGTTGCAGCACTCGAAAAAGCAGGATATGAAGTAGAAGATGATACTACCGACGTAGAGCTAGAAGAGGCAATCGCAGAAGCTGGCATCACGCTGTAAAAGCGCTACTTTGTCTGTAAAAGGAATAACCCATGGCCACTGCCGGACAAATCGTTACGCGAGCATTCCGCGAAAACAACTTGCTCGGGGTGGCCAAGGCCCCGACTGCTTTGCAGCAGGCCGAAGCCCTTCAACTGTTGTCGTCAATGATTGACAGCATGATAGGCACGGAAATAGCGCGCTACCTTATGGTGTGGCCGTCTCCGGCCATAACGACAGCGCCAGTGCCCGCCCGTCAACCGCTACTGCCGATGAACTTGAATATGCGCGCGTCGGAGTTCCCATACCCGCCGACCAATGTGCGCATCATGACCAAACTTGTGTCCGACCAAACCATTTATTTCCAACAATTCCCCGGCGACGGTGCGCAGATGGCGCTCGTGAACATTGGTCCCGGTTTCGACGTGTATCCGCTCACCCTTGACGGAAACGGGTTTCTAATCGAAGGCCAACCGCAGCTTGTGCTGGATGCTGAAAACAGCTATCTGGCACCAATACGCTGGATGTTTCGCGCCGATCTTGGATCATGGGAGCGTTGGGTGCTGCCACTCGAAGACGGCACAAACATGCCTTTTCCAAGCGAGTTCGATGACTTCTTCGTCGCGGCGCTTGCTGTGCGCTTGTCACCAAATTACAAAAGCGAGTTGTCGGACGTAACACTCGGAATTGCGCGCAACGGAATAAGCAACATTCATTCGCGGTATTTCCAAGACACACCAGACGCCAACATGGAAGACCCGTTCGTGTTCAACGCATGGAATTCGTGGGGTCAGTCTGCGGGCTTCTTCGGGGGCCGATATGAGTAACCTACCCCTCGGGCGCGGAGCCTACGAACGCCAAGCGTACAGAATGCCTCCCGTCGAACTGCGCAACCGCCTGTTCGAAGAAGCGCCGGGCAATCCGCTTGATGGCGTAGCACTTATAACACGCCCCGGAAACGCATATTATGACAGTTTTGGCACAGGCCCAATTCGTCAGACGTACACGCAGGAAGGCACGTTCGGAGGAGCCGCTTTTTACGTGTCCGATCAAACACTATTTCGTCAGGACAAAGACGGTACCAAGACCGCGATAAACGGCACCATACTTGGTACCGGAGCCCCCGCCATGGCTGGCACCAGTGAATACCTGTTTATCGCAGACGGAACGCAGCTGTTGTTTTACGACGGCGTCGGCTCACGTGCGACCGGCACGCTTAACTGCACGGCGCTGCCGACGAACGGCGAAACAGTTGTGCTCAACGGAGTAACGTACACCTTTAAAGACACCATGACAACTTCGTACGACGTGCAGATTGCGGCGACGCTCGAAGATACACTGTTCAACCTGTATGCTGCCGTTGTGGCCGACCCGGAAGTTGTAAACGTGGCGTATTTCGTAGGAACAGCGGCAAACCCGTTCATGGCCGCCAACGAACCGCGTTTGGTGGCCGGACCGTCATACGACGTCGACTTTTACGCGCTAGTATCAGGCCCACCCGGAAACGCGTATACGACGACAGACACGCTGGCGGAAGGCGCGTTCGCGAGCGCCACGCTTACTGGCGGGGTGGCGGACGCGCTTTCTGGTATTCAGACCCCGGATGATGTCGGCTTCGTATCGCTGGCCGTACTAGAGGGCTACGTGCTGGCTCTCGTTTCAAACTCGCAGCGCATATACTTCATACGTCCCGGCAAAACCGTAATTGACGCGCTGGACTTCTTCGAAGCCGAAGCCATACCCGACGACGGCATTTCCCTGCGTACAGTCGGCGATCTGATGTGGTGCTTTGGCGCGTCATCGACAGACGCGTTTTATTTGTCGGGCACCCCGGACGTACCGTTCTCTCGGTTTCAAGGGCGCTCTTTCAACAAAGGGATTGTACCCGGTACCGATGCCGTGCTAGACAATACTGTGTTTGTTATTGGAAATGACTTTGTGGTGTACGCGGTGACGCCCGGCGGCCAGCAGAGAGTTTCAAATCACGGTATTGAAGAATTGATCCGCGAAGCGTTTACGATTGAAAGGGACAGCTAGTGTCACTCATTTGGGCAGATAATTTTGAGCCGTACGGCAACGATATAAACGCTGTACTTGACGGTTTTTACGCCGAGATTGGCGCTGAGTTCGGCGTCGGTCTCGAAGACACAGAGCTGGCCATTCCAGACTTTGACGAACAGAACCGTTACTGGTTGCGCGTGAACGGACGCGGCGGCGGCCTGCGGCGCGTGCTCGGCGGCATCTATACGTCAATCGGCTTCTGTGAAGGCTTCTATCTGGCAACCCTACCGTCGACTACCGACCGAACCTGGATTGTCGAATTTCGTGATAGCACCAATGGGCGCGTGTTTAAAGTTGCTGTTACGACCGACGGCAACTTGGCGCTTTACAACCAAGCCGGAGCAATCGTCGCGCAAACCACCAATAGCCCGATCACGGCGGGTAACTACTACACGATACAAGGCCAGTTCGTTCTGCACGCAACTACCGGCACAGCTGAAATACGGGTAAACGGTCAAGGCGATGGAGCAGAGCTAACGCCAGTTATCGGTGGCACATCGTCCGTTCCGGGAACTAATCTGGTTCTGCCCGGCGCGGCTACACAGCTGTTCGTTGGCGCAAGCCCAGCGGCGTCAGGTGGCAGCGCGGATACCTACTACAAGTTCTTCGTACCGTACTCGCTGACCGGCACGTACAACTCCGACTGGCCGCGCATCTCCGGCGTCGCGACACTCTGGATAAACAGCGACACTGAATTCGACGATTTCACGCCCCGGCCATTCACCATGTACGGCGCTGGGGTGTTGTTTATCGGCGACGATGGAAACGGCGATGTTCTTGATTGCGGCACTTCCGCGACATTCGACCTGTCAAGTGATGACTTCACGCTCGAAGGCACCTTCCGTTGGGGCGGCGAGCCGACCGGCTCTGACTTCGCAACTCTCCTCGGTCGCTGGAATGCCAGCGGCAGCGCACGTAGCTACCGCCTCGTTAAATACGGCCCATCCCTTAACGCGGGCGCGCTTCGCTTCGAGATAACCACGGATGGTACGCTTTCAACGCTTAACTCGGTAATCAGTGTACTGTACGATTTCCAAGTCGGGCACCAGTACACGATTGCTGTATGTCGTTCCAGTGGCATAACAAGGCTGTTTATCAACGGTAATCAGGTTGGCGTCGACCAGTCCGACGCGTTTGTTTACTACGCTACGGGCATAAGCGCCAAGTTCACCGTTGGCGGCGAAATATCTGGCACGGGCATCTCCGTTCTGGCTAACAGCAGCTTTAAAGGTCACGTCGACGAAGTACGCATCACCCCCGGCGTGGCGCGATACACCGCAGACTATACCCCATCCACCACCATTTTCCCGCGCTCCGTTATCGACGGTGATGTTGACTTTGACAGCGTCGTACTACTCGCCGGTTTCGATGAAGGTATAACTGACCTTAGCTCTTACGCGCGTAACCTAACGGCGCGCGGTGATACCGCCCGTGTCGTACCCGAGGATGCTGGTGCGTTGTACTTGGCTGCAAACACAGCGCCCCCACAAGATACTCGGTTCATGGAAGCGGCGTTCCTGCCAGCTACCGGAATTCTCACTATGAACGCGCTTCCGGTCGCAACGGACATAGTTACGCTGGGCTCGGACGTATACACGTTTGTAGACACCGTCGTGTCTGCGTACGACGTGCTTATCGGCGTCGATGTTCCGGCTACGCTCGCCAACCTTCGCAGCGCTATCAACGCAGGCCCCGGCGCTGGCACAACTTACGGCGCGGCGACGTCTGCCAACACGTCTGCCGCAGCCGCGCTCGGTCCAGACGTGTCAGTGCAGTTGACCGCTACGGCGTTGACAGCGGGTGCCGTCGGTAACTCCATCGTATCCACCACAGACGTCACAGACGCGACGTGGACGGGCACCACGCTCGGTGGTGGACAAGACATTCCAGCCCCCGTTGAGTTCACCATTGACGCGCTACCAATCGCGGCTACTGGTTTGCGTGGACTGTTCCTCGTTGACAGGGCATTCCTGAACGCGGACTCTGGTTCGGCTAAAAAATCATTCGTAGTTGACGGCTTCGCTGCAGACGGTTCCGACAACTCGCTCACGGATACTCCGGTATATCGCGGTGACATGATCGAAGAAGACCCAGACACAGCCGCCGGACTAACGCCACAATCCGTGCTAGTGGGGCGTCTTCGCTACACGCGCACAGCGTAGGAGGCGCACATGGGCAACGTACAAACCACACAGGCGTTTATCAACGCGGTGTATGAGGCCAGTCCTGATAACAGCGGTGCTCACACAGCGCAGTTGTTTGCGCTCGGGGTGTACGACGGCCTGCCTATCGGGCTGTATGCCCGTGCGTCACAGCTGTTCGCCTTGGCGGCCTACGAGGGTGAACCCCACCCAGACGTTCAGAACGCTTCTGCATCCCAGCTTTTTGCGCTAGGTATATACGGAACGGGTGCACCCGAAGACCTAAACTTGTTGGCGTGGTCCTTTACTATGGATGGACACAAGTTGTATGTTCTGCGTCTAGGCGAATTAGGAACATACGTGTACGATCAGACTACAGGCTTGTGGTCAAAATGGGATACGGAAGGGTATGCTTACTGGAACAACTTTCTAGGTTTCGATTGGGACGGACGCACACTCGCCGCCGACAAGCAAAGCGGAACTGTGTGGCAGGTCAGCCCGATTTACTGGAACGACGAAGGCTTTAAAGACATAAAGCACGTCGTGACGGCCATCATTCCGGCTACAGGGCGTGTATACCACAGCCTAGACGAATTGGAGCTGCAGATAAGCTCGGGATATTTCGATAGCGTCGATCCATACCTGCTTCTCGAATACAGCGACGACAAGGGTACGACGTGGGAGCAGCCAGCCGACGCATTGGTAATGCTGGAAACTGGTGAGTTTGACCAAGACATCTCGTGGCAGGGGCTCGGTAGCTTTAAAGCGCCCGGGCGTGTAATACGTATAACCGACGTTGGCGGGCCTATAAATATCGACATCGCAACTATGCGAATGGACGGAAAGGAGTAAGCGCGTGGCCCTTGATCGCAGAAGCAAACTTGACCCGCTTAACAACAAGACGCACATAGCTAATCCAGACGGCACACCAACGGCTGAATTCATGCGCCAGTGGAACGCCCAGCGCACCACTAACTCTGGTTCGGCAGAAGAGATCGCGCAGGCTATAGCTGACGCCGAGACAGCCCTTGCAGCCGCCGAAGCGTCAGAAACACTCGCGCTCGCACTGGCAGCTGTGCAAATAGGCGGCGACGCCACTGATATAACTCCCGGCCCGGCGGCCCTGTCCGACGGTAACATAACGCTTAGTTTAACGGATACCGCCGTATCCGCTGGCACCTACGGTGACGATACGAACGTTCCTCAGATCACGGTCGACGCAAAAGGACGTGTAACCGCCGTCACAGACGTTCCCATATCCGGCGGCGGCGGTGGCGGATCAATAGTCGTTGACGATGACGGGGTTACCGTTGTAGCGTCCGCGACGACACTAAACTTCGCTGGTGCTGGCGTCGTCGTAACGGACAACGGAGCAGGCGAAGCGCTTATCACTATTGCAGGATCAGGAGGGGGAGGCGGCGTGCCAACCATCGTTCAAAGTAAAGCAGTCGGCGTATCAAACCTATCCATTGGTATCACACTGGATGCCCCACCGACAGAAGGCAACATTCTGGTTGCTGTGGCCTTCAACTGTGTCGCCAACTCAAGCACAAGCACAGCGCCGGGATGGATTGCCTTGAACTCATCCGGCTCGACGCCAGACCCGACCGCTATGTACCGCGTCGTTGGACCCGCAGAAAGCGCCACGCAGACGCCTAGCAACAGCACGCACGGGGGTGCCATTGCAATTATTGAGATTGCAGGCGCAACTGTTAAAGGGAACTCAAATTTGGTTAGCACTGCTTTTGGAACGGCCACAACGGTTCCGTTCACGGATGATAACGAGTTTTTACCGGTCGCGTCCGGCCTTGGCATCGGGTTTGCCGGTGGACGTACTGCGAACACGATCACATGGAATGGCGTGTTTACCGAAGCAGTGCAGGGCAATTTCCCGTCTTCTGAGACTGGCGGCGTGAACCCCGGCTCTGTTACTATTGCTACCTTCACGCTCAATCCCGGCGGAAGTCCGGCTGGGGGAATTACTGTTCCATCCACGGCCTTCATCTTTGCGTGTTGGGCACTTTTCAGGTAAAACGCCTGTTGACCGTTTGGCTCAAATCGTGCAAAGTATCGTTTCAACCAGAACACATCATGGAGAATATTATGGTTTCTGTCGTTCATTTCCTCAAAGGTTACCGTACCGTTCTCGTTAACGCCGTCATCGCCCTTGTCGGCGTCCTGACGGCTTTCGGAGTTGTGCCGATCGACCAGCTGCCGTCGGCGGAAACGCTTACGGCAAACTTCGACGCTGTTATCGGCGGCGTCGCCGTTATTGTCGCGGGCGTCAACTTCGTTCTCCGAATGGTGACAAGCACACCCGTCGGCAAAAGCGAGTAGCCAATACGCCCGGTGCCTTTAAACAGCGCCGGGCACACTACTTTTAGCAAGGAAACAGCCCATGTGGGGAACTTTGATCAGTGGCGCAATCGGCGGCCTTGGTGCGCTGTTCGGCGGCAAAAAGGAAGCCAAGGGAATTAAACAGGCTACCGGCGCGGCGTTGGCTCAAGTCCAGCAAGGTCGCGACGCCGTAGCCGGTTCCGAGCTAAACACAACTTTTGCGCCCGGCGGCGCACGCGCATTCGACACGGCCCTCGGTGCCCTCGGTGCTGGCACGCCCGAGCAGAATGCAAACGCCGGTACCGCCTTTCAGACATTCCGTGACAGTGCAGGGTACGGCGCGCAGCTAGAAGGCGGCATCGACGCCCTAGACGCCAGCGCCTCCGCGAAAGGTATGCGCAACTCCGGTGCCAATCAGAAAGCGGCCATACGCTTCGGGCAGGGGCTAGGCGCGCAACACTTCAACAACTATCTGTCACAGCTCATGGGAGCATCGCAACAGGGGCTGCAGGCGTCTAGCGCGGCCACGGGCATTGAAGCCAACCTAGCAGGTGTCGGTGCTAAAGCTGCCCTCGGCGGCGGCGCGGCCAGCGCCGAAGCGTCTGGCAACGCCATTTCCGACCTAGGCGGCATAATCGGCGGAACTGTCGCGGATATATGGGGTAAGGGGTAACACATGGCCACTGGTGCACAGATTTTTGACATGCTCAACGCAGGTGCGGCAGCCGGACGCGCGCGACGAGAGGAAGGGTATACCAACCAGCGGCGGGCCGTTGAAGACCCTTTAAAGGACCAGCAACTAAACCGCGTTAACAACGCGCGAAACGCTATTGTTGACACACTGGGCGTCGAATACGGTGACCCGTCAACATATAGCACTGCGCAGCAGACGGACGAAAATATACAGAAGCTCCCCGGCGAACTCGAACTCCAAGGGCAGCAGGTGACGCAAGGTAAGGAAAGCATCGCGAATACTTTTAACGAACGCGAATTAGCTGGCATGACCAGTATGCTTTACGGCGTGAAACGTGCTGTACAGAACGGCGCTACCGTCGAAGAAGCGCTGTCCTCGATCCCGCAAGCTGGTAAAGCCGCCCTGCGTTTTACGCCCGAAGACGAAGCCCAGCTTATCGCTGGTATCGGCGGTGATCCGTCGCGTATCGACGGGCTCATTGACACCTTTGGGAAACCCGAAGTGGTGAAACAGCTTCTCACTGTCGATAAGGACGGCGAAGCGGCGTATAAGACAATCGGTGATCGTGGCACAATCACGGACATCAACGAAGCCCCGTACACCAAGCCAGAAGACCCGCTAGACGCGGAGTACAGGCGCGCGCAGATAAACGCGCTCAACCGCAAAGGCGTCGGTAAAGACGGAGACGAGCCCGAGAAAGCAGCTGCTAAAACGCAGGGCATGTTTGATCGTGCTTACGGCGCGCTCGCTGACGCAGCAACCGGCGGGGCATATGCGTCATCCGACGACCCGGACGCGCTGCGGCGTACAGTACGCGGCTTAGGCGCATCCGACATCGGACGTATCGTCGGCGGCCTCACTGGCGCGAAACAAGAGGAACTGCGCGACAACGTCGACGCAGCTGTATCTGGCCTTCGTCTGCTGTTCATTGAGAACCCGAATATCACGTCGCGTATGTTCGACACACCAGCCGAACAGAAGGCGCTCATGAAGCAGCTCGAAGGCGGCTCGTCGATTGAGAGTAAGTACGAAGCTCTAAAATGGACGGAACGACGCTTTAAAGAACGTGGTATCGAAGGTGGGTCGCCCGTCGCCACACCTACCGGCGGCACACCTACCGGCGGCACACCAGAAGTGATCGGTGGCGGCACGTTGACACCCGGTGATAACGGCGTCATGACATGGACCCCAAACTAATAAGGCGGAACCGGCATGGTTAAGCGCGTACAAGGTCCGGAAGGGCTGCAGATAGACTTCCCAGACGATACAGACGCCGAAACAATCAACCGCGTCATGACCGAGGCTTACGCGAAGCGTACAGCTGCGGCTACCGTGTCGAAGCCAACGCCAGAAATACAGACGGCACCGACCGAGTTGTCGGGACTACAGAAATTCGGTCGCGGCCTCAAGGAAGTCTCGGAAATTCCGGGCGAGATTATACGTGGCGAGTTCGGCACCGTTGCGGACAAAGCCAAGACTGTGCGTAAAGGCCAGCTGCAGGCGTTTGAAGCCGTCGGGCGCGGCATATTGAGCCCAGCCGGTAACCTAGATGACGTGGCTATAGCGGGCATATCAGAAGCCGCCGACGCCGTCACAGGCAGGGACACGGGCACGTTTAAAGACAAAGTCGGACGCTCCATTGCACGCGGCAAACAGCTGGAAACCGAGAACCCGCTATCCTCGCTCGCCGGTCAGGCTTACGGGCTTGGCAGAGCGGGACAAGGCTTGCGCACAGGTGTCAAGAAAGCCACGGGCAAGACACTCGGCATCGCTGGCGAAGCGGCGGCGTTGGCGGGCGGACAGACACTTCTCGAAGGGGAAAGCCTAGGTAATGCGGCAATTAACGCGGGGCTCGGCGGCATCCTTGGTAAAGGTACGGAAAAGGTTCTGGGGGTTGTCGCCGCCCCCATCTCCAAGATAGTCGCGTCCAAAACGAGCAAGGCGCTGAAAGGCGGCGAAATCAGCGAGGAGGCCATTCGCGCGCTGGCCAACCGAACCAAGCAGTCTGCTGACGATATTAGAGCTGCAGTGAACGTATTTAAAGAGCAGAATGGCTACAGCCCGAGCTTGGCTGAAATCGCAGACCCAGAAACGATTGCCAAATTTGCACAGATGTCTCGTGAGCGCTCGGGCGTCGCGCAGGTGTTCCGTACTGCCGAAGAAGAGGCTGCTATGGCGCGTCCGGCGCGAATGGAGGCCGGTATTGCGGCAACTGGCGAACGCGTGCCCGGCGCTGCTGTGCAGGCAGCAGCAAAGACCGAAGTACAGGGCGCTAGACAGGCCGCAGCTTCCGAGCTTGATGAAGCCAAACTGGCCGTAAAGGACCAGTGGCGGCGCGACGTCGACATGGTTGACGCGGAAACCAAGAAGCTTATCGCCGCCGAAAACACCAAGATCGGACAGACCGGCGAAGCCCTCCGTCAAGACATCCTTGCCAAGACAAAAGTGCCTGACGATATGGCCACGGTCGACGCGATTGAGGCAAGTATCGACGATTGGGCTAACACGATTATGCGTGCGCCGAAGACCGGCCTTGAAAACGCGCGCATCGTGATCCCTACGAAAGTGCTGCAGCGTGAAATACCTGACCGCGCCATGGGTGACGTGTTGCAGGCTATGTTTAAAGCTACACCTACAAACACGGGCAAAGCGAAGCGCCTCGGTGTAGCCATTCGCGCCTTGGACGCCGGAAGGCCCGTAAAGCTCACAGTCGGCGATATGGACGCCATACGCCGCGCATTCTCCCAAATGACCGACAACGCCGGTGTAAAGATTGACCTGTCAAAAGCGTCGAAGAGCCTTACCAAAGTTGCCGAAAAGCAGGTGCCGGAATACTCCAACTTCGTCCGCAAGTACAAAGAGCTGAAAGACGCACAGGAAGGCTTCGTCAAAGGCAAGGCCATCATGTCGACAGGCCCACAAGGCTTCGCTGTTGACGTCGGAAACATGAACGCCCGGTCACGCGGCGGCGCAGCTACCGGCGTTCTGGCCAAGATCGCCGATACGATTGGTGTGGCGCCAGCACCTTTAAAGACCGCCGAGAAACTGCTCGCGCGCGGTGACGCCATCGTTGCAGCGCTCGGCAAACGCCAAGGCGACGCCCTGTTGAAGACTGCCGACGACGCGCTCAACGACGTAGCGCTGATGACCGACGAGATTGCGCAGATCAAAGAGGCTGCAGCAAACACCAAACAGGGCATGACCAAGGAGGCCAACGACCGCGTGCGCGCACTCCGCAAGGAAAGCGGCGAGCGCATTGCCAAACTCCGCAAGGACTTCAAGCGCAACAGTACCGCTTTAAATGCCGCTGACGACATACTAAACCAACGCAATACCGCCTTCGACGTGGCCGTTGCCGGGGCAGACGAAACGGTGCCGTTGGGAGCTGTTGCACGCAACGCAATAGCTGACGAAGCCGGACAATCCGCGCTAAATGCTGTCAACGTGGCCGATAGGTTGGCCGATACTGCGACACAATCGCGCGTCGCGAAAGTCGCTGGGCAGGAGACCGCCGACCGCCTCGCCGCGATTGGTACGTCCCAACGTACTGCACGCGAGAACTTGTCGACCGCCGCAGCGCGCGGACCCAACGACAGGCCACTAAGCCCGGAGCTGTCAGCTGTGATCGACGTCGCCGCAACCATGACCGGACGCGTTGGAGGCGGCTTCGTTGCCAACAACTTGCGCCGTATGCTGGTGCGGGCTTCGCGCCTGAATTTGTCGAATAAACAAGCACAAGCGCTCGCCACGGCTGTCACACGCAACGATCCGGCTGTGCTGGATGAAGTGATAACCAAGCTGGAAACGACGCAACGCACGCGTGCACAGATCGAAGCAGCGCTCGGAAAAGCCGCCGCCGTCATCGGTGTCGTCGGCCCGGTCAGCCGTAACAACGCTGAGGAAACGAACGCTGCAATCACTGACTTGGTTGCGAACGGCTACACCCGAGATGAAGCAACGGCTGTTGTCAACGACACAAACGCACAGTTGACGCGACGCTAAGGTTGCGCCCTCGCGTGAAAACCTATACTAAAGAGGGAGCAGCAAAAACCCTCTCAAGCGAGCGTACCCATGTCAGAAATTCCATCCGATAAAGCCCCCGGCGGCTTCAACCTAGAGCGCCACGTACAAACAATCATGTTGTCCATAGTAACCGGGCTTTTGGCGTGGAATTACACCACGACACAGGGCACACAGGTTGACCTTGCCGCGCTGCGGGCACAGACTGAGGGACTGCGCGCCGACGTGAACAAAGTGCAGGTGTACATGGAAAAAGCCGCCAATGACCGCTATTCGCGCTCCGAAGCCCTCGCAGATCATCGCCTGATTATTGAGAGTATTGACCGTATCGAAGAACGCGTACTTGTATTGGAACGCGACGGGCGGTAGGCACGGTTATTGCATAGCGTCACATTACGACAATAGGAGCGCACACATGCCAGCTAGACTTACCTTAGAAGACGTCGAAGCAACCGCTAAAGCGTACGCCGACGCAGACTTTAACGTACACGTCGCCGCGAAAACGCTAGGCATCACCGTATCTGCGCTAAGGTACCGGCTGATCAATATGCGAAACGATCACCCCCACCTTCATTTGCCCCGGGCGAAAAAGACCGCAAGTTTGCGCGACACGCCGGACGAAGATTTGCAGGAGGCTTTAAACGAATGGACAAAAAACAACTTCAACATTTACGCTACCGCGCGGGCAATGGGCGTATCGGTAGGCACTATACGCTACCGGCTGGGTGCCGCCGAACGGAAACAGCTGACACCTACAATTCGAGGCCGAAGCGAAGCTCAAAAGCCGCGCACCTTGAAGCTACCGAAACGCGGTAAGGTTAGCCGCTATATCCTGACATGCGCACAAAATGACACCTTCCTAGATGACCAAACGTGGGACGCGCTGCAGGCCCTTGCGAAACACTACGACGCTACAGTTATGGTCAGTACGCTGACATACCTGCACAGCTTGGAAGGCTCCGCGAAAAGGGGAACAGCACGCGTCGTTAAAGACAGCATGTGGTACGATCCGCGCATAGAACCGTTCGTTTCGGACGAAATGGTAGAACTTGCGCCCGGCCTTGTGTGGAACGGAAACACGAATATCACGCCAACCGCCGTCGAACCACTAAGCGGATACGACAACTACAACTTCCGCGCATCGTCAATATTCCCGCACGTCAAGGTCGCCATGAAGTCGGTGCCGACCGTGCGGCAGGACGCGGCAAAGTTGCAGTTCACAACAGGCACCGTCACCAAGCGAAACTACATCCAGAAGAAGGCGGGCCAGAAAGCCGAGTTCGACCATGTTTACGGCGGGCTTCTGGTGGAAGTGAACAGCTCCGGCGACTGGTGGGTGCGTCAGCTCAGTGTCGACAGCGACGGCGGGCTGTATGACCTTGACTTGTACGTTGCAACGGACGGTACAATAACGAAGCACAGCGGCGTTGAGGCCCTACAGTTCGGTGACATTCATGTGGCCCAGATGGAGCAAGACCAACTGAAAGCGACGTGGGCACCCGGCGGCATGGTTGATGCTTTAAAGCCCAAATACCAGTTCATGCACGATCTTCTTGACTTCGAGAGTCGGTCGCACCACAACATGCGTGATCCGTTCAAGATGTTCGAGCTTCATGCCCGTGGCCGTGAAAGCGTGCGCCGCGAGCTGGAAGAAGTCGCACACTTCCTTACCCTCACGACACACTGCCACCCGAGCGAAATTGTTGTTGTGCAGAGCAACCACGACGAACACTTCGAACGTTGGCTGCGCGACACGTCGTGGAAGTCTGACCCGATCAACGCCGAACTGCACTCCGCCGCCACGATGGCTTGGTTGGCTGCGATACGCGAAGGCACAGGCTTCAACGCGCTACGGTGGGGGCTGGCGCATGTAGGAGCCGAGCCGGAAGTGTTGACGTGGGCTGACCCAGACGCGGGCTTCGTGATCCTCAAGGACCACACAGGCGGCGTAGAGATGGGCCTGCACGGCGACAAAGGACCGAACGGCTCACGCGGCTCCCTGCGCAACCTGTCGCGTATCGGACGCAAGGTGTGTATCGGTCACGCTCACGCGGCTGGCATTATCAACGGAGCGTACCAGTCCGGTGTGAAGGCTAAACTTGGCATGGATTATGCAAAGGGAAGCCCATCTTCATGGTCACAGTCGGACATAGTCGTATACCCGAACGCCAAGCGAACAATCGTCACTTGGTGGGGCAGTAAGTACAGAGCGTAGTGCGCGGCGCATTACGCAGAGCGTGTACCGCATACGGTACATTTAAAGGAGCCCCCATGCGTGTTGTGAAAGTAGAGCTGCACGTGTGGAACCTCGTGGCGCGAGCCCTAACAAACACTGGTTACAGGTAAGGAACACATCATGACAAACAATTTCTGGTCACAGACCTATAGCGGGCTGCGCTTCGAGTACGAAGACCCGTCAAAGAACGAATATCGGCTCGAAGACATAGCGCACCAGCTGTCGCAAGTTGTACGCTACGGCGGAGCGTGCAAGTACCCGTTCTCCGTCGCGCAACATTCATGCGCCTTGGCCGCTTGGATTTTAGACGTTCTGGATGACCCGGAGTTTGCGCTGTACGCACTGTTCCACGATGCGGCAGAAGCGTACCTTGGAGACATCCGTACACCGATTAAAGATCATGTGGCTGGTATTCGGACCATTGAGGATCGTATCCAGACCGCCCTCCTGAATTACGTTCGGACCGAGCTTGATGTTCCGGTTCCGCTGATCGCACCCGCACGCATGAAGGAACTGGACCGGCGCATCGTGCACGACGAAAGAAATGTCGTGATGAACCCATGCCCTAACGCGTGGTACGGCCTTAACGGCTTCGACCCGTTGAACGCATCACCGAGCCTGTTTGTCGAGATGTCGCCGAAACTGGCGAAGGCCCTGTGGTTAGCCATGGTGGAAGCCGTCAGCAAGCTCGTTTTTCTGGACCGGGCGTCGCGGGTGGTCGTACCGTTCAACAGAAAAACGATCAACTAACCAGCTTTAAAGGAGCAAAAGACCATGTCAAAAGAACAAACCCCAGAAGGCGAAATCGCAGGTAGCGGAGCGTCGAAAGCCGACGTCGGCAAGGCACCAATATTCCAAGGCGTCGTGAGCTACTTCCCGCGCGCGCTGCAAGCCGTCGCACTAGTGTCGGACTACGGAGCCAAGAAGTATGATTGGGAGGGTTGGCGAAACGTCAAGGACGGACTTACCCGCTACACCAACTCAGCGGCCCGGCATCTTGTCGAGGCATGCATTGAGCCCTACGACACGGACCCCGACAAGGGCTCCGACCTTCCACATCTGGCGCACCTTGCGTGGAACGCGCTCGCTGTGCTGGAACTGGCGCTTGAGCGCGGTGATATTGAGATGCGTCCGCACAGGCCGCTGCGAGCACCTGAAACGGAGGCCCCGAAACCACATAAAATTGTCGGTATAAACAGTCGCGCTGATTCAGTTGGTTTGGCCATTCGAGCTTTGTCATGGCAGCGCGCTACGCCGGGAGATGATCGTTACTGGATATATTCAGCACGTGACGACACGTACATTGTACGAAAATTCCATGGGGGGTATGGCTCGGAAGTTCTTACAGTAACAACATTGCCGGAACTTGCTCACGACGTGTGTTTAAAGGACCGGGCCGCCGGTTGACCGGAACCGCTGACAGGCTGGAACGCCCGGCTCGCAGTAACGCTTATCAAACCCCGCCGGTTGCTCGGCGGGGTTTTTGCACCAGTAAAGAACATTATGGTCTAGTATCTGGCAAGCCGTACCGATGGTTAGTTTGTCGTCGCGGCTCAGCATGATCGGCTTGTACGGCACCTTGGCTTCGATTGTGTACTGATCAATCCCTGAAGTTCCAATCGGGGAGCGTATCGTCTGGCAGCTCGGCACCATCATCATACATATCAGGGCTGCGGCGACTTTCAGCAAGGGAGAGGTCATGGTCGGCTTTATCCTTTATTGCGAGCTCCTGCCGCACTGCTTCCAGCTCGGCTTTGAGTGTGGTTTCTTTCACGCCCGACCGCCTAGCGGCCCAGAGCGTAGCGATGAATACGAGGAACATTGCAAGAAGCGTACCAACTGTGCCGCCTAGGTTCGGTACCTGTGTCATGTCCAGTCTCCTACGTGACTATGCCGGGCACAACAGGAGTACCCGGCCCGGCTTCCTGCGTCAATATCTGTCGGCGGAACTTCGGACCAACAGAGAAGTGCATAACCGCCCGACCGGTCTCTAGAATGAACTGATCAAACGGCAAGTCGCTGTCTTTCAGGAAGTCGGCCACATCGCGGGCTGCCACCAGAATTGGGCGGCCTTTAAAGTAGAAGTCAGCGGCGTACCCGGTCGCGTGCGCACTGGTCTTGACACCCTTTACAGCCGCGTTGAGCTGGGGGCACCGATAGCCGGACGTAATGACCATGCTGTATTCATTGTTGTAAACGCCGGAGCGAAGACACTCCATGGCGTATGCGAGCTGGGCAATGTTGCGCATGTGCTCTGTAGTTGGGCGGTTAGGGATGCCAAGGCGCTCCGCTGTTTCGGACGCGATGAATTCGGGCAAGTGGAAGTGTTGTGTAAGTCTCATGAAAAAAACGGGCTCCTGAATTAACAAGAGCCCGTTGTACACCATGAGTTTGAGGATGTCTACTCGCCAAGTAACTGGCGCATAGCGATCCGAATGGCTTCTGGTGAGCCGTGGAAGTTGACTGACACCACTGCACCCTCGCTGGAAACGTCGGCGCGCAGAACCGAATTGGAATTCGGGTCGCTTTTGATACCGCCAGCAATGATTTTTTGCGTAGGTGCCTTTGCTGCCTTTGTCGGCGTCACTGGCGGCGTTTCGTCGTCTCCGGTGTCATCCTCTTCGGCGTCGCCTTGAAGCGCGCCACGGATACTCCTAGAGAACATTTTCCGAGCGGGTGTAGCCTCTTCGGCCTCTTCTTCGGCCTCTTCTTCGGTTTCTTCTTCGGTTTCTTCCTCGGGGGCACCTTTCAGCTTCGAAACGATACGCGCTTGCTGTGTACGTGTGCGAGCGAAGCCAGAACCGGTCGCTTCGTCTTCATCGTCCGCTTCGGCAGTCGCCGGACGAGCCCAGCCTCGCGCCCCGGCCTTCGCTGGAACCTTGGCTTCTTTGACTCCGCCTTCAAGTGCGGCACGGGTTGGCATTCTTGGTTTGATGGACATGGTAGCTCCTTTGCTGTCCGCCGTCGTTTCCTCGTCGGCTGAGGTCTCTAATTCTAACACTTGCCGCACGCTCTGCAAAAGTCGTGCCTGTGTCACGTCCTTATCTTCTAGCGCGGCAAACACCAGTTCGTCAATAGTTCCCTTTACGATAAGGCGGTGGTTGAAAACGTGTGCGCTGTCGTTGCCTTTACGCCAGATACGCCGCTTGAATTGATCGTACAGTTCAAGGTCGAAGTCAGCAGAGAACCAGCACAGGTGAGCCGCGCCGCCTTCCTGCAGGTTGAGCCCGTGTCCTACGCTGGCAGGGTGGCACAGCAGTATGGGCAACTCGCCACGGTTCCACGCATCTTGTATGTCCGCCGCTTCGCGTTCATTCACACCAGCGCCGAGATATGGCGTGTCTTCGCCGAATGTGGCGCGTAGACGGTCCAGATCGTGATGATACTGGTACGCAACGAGAAGCGGCGTACCCTGTAGTTGGTCTACCAGTTCAGCGATGGCTTTGAGCTTTAAATCGTGTACATGAACCCACTCGCGCTTGCCGCGCTTTATGGGCGCGTCTGGGTCGGGCGTCGTATACACCGCACCGTTCGCCATCTGTTTGAGCTTACCATACACCGCAGCGGCGTTGGCCCCGGTGATAGTCTTGCCTTCCAGTTCGACAAGCTGTGCGTCGCGCATCTGACGATATGTCTTTAAAGCCTCACCCTCCATCTCGATATAGATGGGATCGTCTATAAGGTCGGGAAGGTCCGTGTACGATATTCGGTGTGTGATACCGTCGATACGCTTGTGTATGTCATCCGCGCCGCCGTGCCGCAGCGTGTAGGTGAACCCGTCGTAGCCCGGCGTGAAGTACATGTCGCGGTAGTGCGAGAAGTAACGCCCGAGCGTCGCGCCTTGGTCTAGGAAAAGGTACTGTCCGAACAAATCGAGATAACCGTTCGGTGCCGGTGTGCCAGTCAAGCCCCATATACGTCGGAAGTGTGACAGGAACGGCTTTAGCAATTTAAAGCGCGGCGCACGGCTGTTCTTCATTTTGGTTAGTTCGTCAGCACACAGAATGTCGAAAGGCATACGCTTGCCCTTGTATTTGCGCGCCAGCCATTTAATGCCCTCATAGTTGACAAGGAATACGTCGCCTTCCCCGTCAATAAGCTGGTCTTTCTTCGGCCCGTGGCACAGCACGATTTTAAGGTGGCGCAGGTGCTCCCACTTGTTACCTTCCTGCCGCCACACAAGCTGCCCAACGCGGAGCGGGCACAGTACTAGCATCTTGCGCGCCAGACCGGCGTCCTGCAGGTCGGCGAAGGCTGTCAGCGTCATTGATGTTTTGCCAGCGCCGGGATCGGCCCATAGCGCGGCAGTGTTGGTTTCAGTCAGGAAGTTTACGCCGCCGAGTTGGCCTACGGACGGCGTCCACTCTTTGCCGGAGAGCTTCACACGCCTGCTCGCTGCTGTTGTGGACTTCCACGTCATAGTCGTTCCTTAACATTATACCAATCACGTACTCTTGGCGCGATCCGGCCTCAACGTGTTTTCCGGGTGCTTTAAATTCAACTATCCACGGTTTGCCGCCGGGGATATAAAACTTGTCGTCAGGGAAACCCGTTGTTGCACCGCGACCCTTGTGGTTCCGTTCGTGCAGTACACCGAGTTGTTTAGCGAGGGATATTACTCTCAGTCGGACGTCCTGCTCTGATTTTTCTGTCTTTCTCACGACCGTAATACTCCTGCAACTCGCGGGCCAGATCGGCGTTGTCGGGCTGCATTTTAAGCGTATGCGCGTGAAACTTCAAGCACTCAGCTAGGACGCCCCAGTAGTTAGCATCGTCGGCAAATTCTGGATTGACGATAGCCCACGCCTGCTCGCTGCGGCTTTCGAAGAAACCTATGGCCCGAGCGCCGTCGGTCAGTGTGCGTAGTTTAGGACGTAAGGTAAAAGGTGTGTCAGTTGTCACTTTCGAATGCTCCCATGTTGTACAGCTCTTCGGCTACGTCGCGTTCGCACACAAAGAAGTCACGCCGCCGCATCTCTGCAATGATCGTTTCTGCCGGTAAACGGCGTAGGATGAATTGTATGAGCTTACGCAACTGGGCACGGGCCTCCGGCATACTTCGAGAATTCACAACGACCGCACCATTTGTTCTTGCGCGGAGCGAACAGCTTGTCTTTAAACATCGGCTGGATGGCTTCATCCCACTTCTGAATAAGGTACTTCTTGTCCTTGGCCTCGAACGTCCTCACCACTTCGTCGGCGCTGTCAAGGTACCACAGCCGCGTCTCCGCCGTTTGCACAGCCGGGAACCGGCACAGCCCGGCCAGCGCGAACAACTCAACTTGGTCTTCGTTCGTCTCGTACAGCTTGCCGGTCTTGTGGTCGATAATGAGCAAGTGCTGTTCATCGTCGTAGTAGCGGCCAAGGTCAACTACGGCACGCATGAATGTCTTCTTGTCTCCGTTCCACACCATATACCCCGTAACGTCCCACTTATTAGTGAACCCCCATTGTTGCTCGGTGAAGAACTTACCGTCTTCTCGCGCCCATTTGAACATCGTGTCGAACTTCTGCAGCTCCTCGGGCATTTCGTCGATTTCACCAGTGACGTATTTGTCGGCCATGTTGTGTATCTTGTTACCGCGCAGCATCGCTTCGGGAAGCGGCCCGGTGTCGAGCTTGACTATGTGTTTAAAGGCAAACTTGGCCGGACACTCGTTGTACAGGGCGTACCGGCTGTACGACCAGCTGCCGGGCTGGCGAAGCGGTTTGCCATTGCTGTCACGGTCAAAGCCGTGGATTATGAGTTCTGTCATGCTGCGCTCCTGCGCCGGGCGGCCCGGCGTTTCTGGTTTCGTTTGTGCGACACTAGCTCAAGGTGACTAGGATTGCAACAAATGCGATTGTTGCACAGGTGGTCTACCTGCTTCTTGCCGGGAACGTACCCGAAAAAGTGTGTGAACACAACGATATGTACGGCCACGGTCTGACCGTTTAAAGACATACGCCCGTATCCGCCGCCGCGACCCTCGCCGGATGTCGGCCCGCGCCACACCCAGCACGGCGTTTCGTAGCCACACTCGGCGATGGTGATGCGCTTAAGTATGCGCTCGATTATGTTAAGCCTGCGGTGTGCTATCATAAGCTTTGGTCCAACATGCCGTCGACGTAGTCGTGACCCATCTGTGCAACGAGATTGTAATACTTCTCCGCCGCTTCGGCCATCTCCAAGAAAGACACTCCGAAGCCTTTACTAGTATCGTAAGCTACCCTAATTTCGCGGTTGTGCGCGTACTTCAACACGAACTTCTTGTATGTTATGCGGCGTATGCTCTGTCGCGCCTCACAGGCCAGCTCTTCGCCTGATGCGCTAAACGCACGCGGTACGTCTATAAGGCTAACGATGGGATTGCTGTCGTAGAACGTGTGTTTCTGGCCGGAAAATGGGCCGCCAATAAGAATAACTTCGTCGTTCATGCCAGTTCTCCTTCACACTTCACCGCATCGCCCCACGAACGGCCCCACTTGCCGCTGCTCAACATTGGCACAGATATACGATCCATCTGCATTACCTTTTTCAGTACAAGCATTTGTTGTGCCGCAATGTCGTCGGGAGCCGAGATATTTATTTCATCGTAAACGGTAACAAGAAAGCGTGTATCGCGCGAGCGCTCGGAATTGTCGTACCAGTCGATGATCGCCTGCTTCGTTACGTCGGCAGCACTGCCCTGAACGAGATAATTCAGGAGTTTGTATTCGAAGTCCATCATACGCTTGAACTTCTCGGAATACTTCGGGGTCTCCGGGTAGTACAGACGCCCACCCCACGTGCGAATTGGTTCACCAGTCCGCACAAGGCGCTTTATTTCATCGTTTAATATCTTGAGACCGGGCATAGCTAGGGCGTGCTGCTCTTTAAACTCTCGCGCTTCGGACATGCTGCATAGAAGGGAGCGTGACAGGCCGGTGACGCCGCTGCCATAGATAGTACGGAAGTTGATGATTTTAGTCTTTGTACGGTCGAGTTGCGTGCTTGGCATCATGCGCTTGACGTCATCGGCGACCTTTGAGTGAACGTCCAGTTTCGGGTTGTCGTGGTACGCCTGCCACAAATCGCCGCACTCGAAGTGAGCAAACACACGCAGCTCTTGCCCGTCGAAGTCACGGTGGCAGAACGTGTGGCCTTCGTCCGGCAGCACGAATTTGCGCACAAGCGGCAATTCCGGCAAACCTAGGAAGGCGGGGTGTTCGTAGCCGTCTGGCCGCCCTGCAAAGTCCTTGGTGATATTAAGCAGGTTCGGTTCGTTGGTCGATGGTCTGCCCGTACGCGTGCCCCCGGCTGGGTTTCGCGTCAGGTTCCAGTTGGTCGATATGCGCCCGTCTCCGCGCCGCGCGGCTTGCTCGGCCCACGGACGCATGAACATCTTTAAACACGTCTCCAACCTGTTGCGGTATCCGAACACGCTCGCGACTTGCGGGTCTGTGTAATGCTTCGGGTGAAGATTGTCTTTGGATATAGAGAGTTGGCCGCTTGCCGTACGCGTCCAGTTTTCCTCGGAAACAATACCCCGGCTCAGGAATGTCTGCGCAATAGCTACGTCATCGTTGAAGCTTAAGCCCGGTGATTTGAGACGCCAGCGGAGCCAGTCGTCGGCGTATTCCAACGCGTCGGAATATACTCCAATGTGCTCTTCCAGAGCCGCCGTGTCTACGCGTATACCGTTGCGTTCGTTCTCGGCGAATATTGGCAGACAGCGTTGCTCACGGCGATATGCGCCCTCCATGCCCGTTTCGCAGATAGTGGCGTACAGGGCTTCGAACAGAGCAACCGTTCGGTCGGTGTCTCCACAGGCGTAAGGTGCCACGATGTCGCCGGGTGCACGCGACAACCAAGCGCCAGCGCTGTTAGGGCCGCTTCGCGCGCGTGTGATCTTGCCGCCGTATTGGTCTATCAGTCCTTTGCGGTTGTCCCATATCCAGTCAGCTACGGCGTCGCGCTCTTCAGGCGGCCAGTCAAGCAAATCATCCGCTATGTCTTTCAGGCCGCCTTTCGGGGCGTGCGGATCAAACAGGTAGTGAAGTATCATTGTGTCGTGTACGCGCCACCACTCCGGGTCTTTAAAGCCCAGCTGCTCAACGGCGACGGCGACGTCGAACTTTGCATTGTGGAAAACCATGTGCTCTTTGGAGCGCCATATGCGGTCCAGCTTGGTCATGGCGTCGTTGAAGGTGCAGTTATTACCAGTCGGGTGCCCCCACGCCAGATATTCGCTTTCGGCGTCCTGTAGCTTTAAAGCAACTCCTACAGGCACGGGTGGGTAGTGCGGTCTGGGTGCGATGGCGGCGGTCTCGAAGTCAATACCAATCGGTCGGATCATCCGCCAAACCCCATTATGCCGACTTCCGTACCGTCGGACCCCTCCCAAACAGCCGTCGCCTCGAAACCGTGTGCGCTAAGCTCTTGATCCACACCAGAGCCGCGAAGTTCGTGTAGCGTGGAATTGAACGCGTACTGTGAAACGTAGATGTGGTGCCCGGTCGCGCGAATGGCTGCGGCACTCTCGAACACGTCCTTGAAATACTCTGACAGGTGGTTCCACTTGTCTGCCACCAGACAGGCTATTTCATCGTATTCGGCGTCGTGAACCAGCTTCGTGCCGAAGTGGTAGTACGCGCAGGCAAGCACACTCAGGCGACGCGCAGCAAAGTCAATAATCGGTTCCATAGGTTGCTCCTTTAAACGCCACTCGGGGAGTAGTTCCGTCAGATTAAATGCTCTGACTGGCTTTTGAAAATACTTCCAGAATGGCGGAAAGCGGCACAGTCAGGAGATTTGCACTCCCAGCTCGGGCAATGACCCCTTGCTACACTACGTGTCCTGTGCCGCCCCCTGACGCCCTAGCGGGCAGCTTATACGCGCGCTTCCAGTATCTCAATATAGAAGTCGCGCAAATCCTCGAACTCTTCGCGCTCGGTCTTGTCTGCATTCAACGCGGCCAGCGCGGAGCGAAGGGCCTTCACGTCGAAGCCGTACGCCTTGGCCTCAGCAAACACTTCTTTCTCCATCGCGGCAAGCTCTTTCTTCTCGTCTCGAATGCTCTGGATACGGTCGGCGAACACGACCAGTGTATTGCGCCCGGCGTCGGCTTCGTTTTCGTCGGGCGGCGGGTTGTTGTGTCCAACGCCTGCACTTTCTTCTTCGTCCGTATCGTCGCCAATGAAGCCTGCACTTTCGTATTCGTCGGCGAACATATTCGGCGTCACTTCTTCCTCCTCGAAAATTTCGGGCGGTGTTTCTTTCTTCTTCTTGATAGCCATGGTCAGGCGTCCTTTCGTATTTCTGCAACGCCACCAAAGCGAAGCGATTGTTGGTACCATGTGGTAAGGAACGGTCCTTCCAGAAGATCGTTCATGACCCACAGCCATGCGGCGCGCCCGATAAGCCCGTTCACCCCGATTGGTGATCCCTCGTTGCCGCCCCGGAAAGGCTGTAGCTCGTGTATGGCACGATGCAAGGTGTACGCCAACCACGCGCGCTGTTGTTCGCGTATCTCGGCACGATAACGCAGGAGCACTTTAGAAAGATCGCGCTCGATAGCTTCCACACCAAGGTTAACCTGTGTCAACAACTCAACGAATTGTTTCAGCTTCTCGGGCTCAACGATAGCGCCGCCTGACAAGGCTGTAGCAAGGTATGTCAGATTGCTCGTGTTCAGCGTCGGTGCCTTCAACAACATGCGGTAGCCGTTTAGTTCGGTGACGTCTGGCTCGTAGTTGTAACGTCCGGCAAGCAGGTTGCTCTCGGTTACAAAGTTCTCGATTGGTGCCGTCTCTGCCAACAACTCGGCATACGGATTAGGTGTGGCGTCGTCCATGGGTGCTCCTATCGCCGAAGTGTTGGTCGGCTGCGGTGGTTTGGTACTCCGGCTCGTTCTACTTGCGCTTCGCCGCCGTCATCCCACGGGCGGTAAGGCACGATGATTGACGCTTCGGCACCTTCGTGACGCGCAACCATGACATCAATAAGCTCGTCGGGCAAAAGGTCGATTGTCTCGAATTCAAGATGGTACTGGTCCTTTTGGTCCGGCACGATGGCGATGCGCGTCAGCACACCGAACGGCGGTCGACGGGTTGTGTCGGTAACGCGGTTAACATACTTTGCCCACGCCTTGACCGACGTAACGGGAAGCTTTAAAGTCACAGCGTCCGCGTTCATGAAGTGCGCTTCATCCGTGTACACTTCAAGTTCGGGCGCTGCGCCGCGCGTGCGTGGCGGGTGATAGAAGCCAGCCGGTATCAGTGTGAGACGGCGTTTGTTCTGACAAGCCTTGCCGCGCCCCTTATCGGCGGAACCCCACTTGTTGAACTCGCACGTTGCGCAGCTGTCCGACTGTGCCGCGAATGTTTCCGGGTATTCGTTCATTGTTTCGTGTGGCACCATATCGGCTTCGCTGAAACCAAAGGCGTAGCAGAGCGGCGGGTTCTTCACGTCCGGGTCGTACTTGTCCGGGTACAGCGTGTTTTCGCGCACGGATGCGACGACAACGACGCAGATTTCAGAGCCTAGGGAGTCGTCACCGAGCCGGAATACACCGCCCTTGGTTGACATGTAGGTGCCGCCAATGTCGGGCTCATTGTCGGCGAACTTGTCGGCCTGCTGTGCCCAGCGTTCGTCATACGTTGCAATCTCGTTACTCATGGGGTGTCTCCTACTCCCGGTCAGTATTGGCGTATGTGAATGCCGTTGCAAACCACATGCCAATCCAGAAAATTAACCACACGGTACCGACCCAGCTTTGGCCGGTCCACGCCGCAAGGTGATCGTCGTAGCAATACCACCACGTCACCAGAAAAGCAATAAGCCCGTTCATGCGTCAACTCGCGGTTTGAGGCAGTCGAACGCCTTGCTGTCGAGGATGTATGCACCTTTAAACTTGATCTCTTCGCGCATGACCACGACGGGGATCGGCGACAGGTAAAGCACTGGCCCAGCTGCCAGTTCCGCAATCGCAACAAGAAGCTCATGGTGATCGGTGAAGCCGTCGGCGACTATTTCGCAGTTGAACAGCTTGGCCAGCCGAATGTTGTGCTCGGTCCGCCCACGTTCCTTGTGGTTGGCGATGATGATGTGATTTTGCATTTGGTTGCTCCTTATGCTTTGATCTTGGTTACAGAAACTTCCGGTATCAACATTGGTTCTACCCCCGGAACGGGTTCGTCGTCAAGTAGTTCGAGGATCGGCTTTTCGTTCGGACGCTTCTGCAGCAGGTCGAAACGGTCGTTTTCAAGGATATACCTGTGCAGCTCGTTCCAGTCCGTTACGCGAAGGGTCTCGCGGTCCTTGATCTGCACGCGGTAATACTTGCCAGCCGCGCCAGTGTCACCACCCTCGTCGCGCGACTTGGAGATGTTGGCAATCATGTACTCGCGCAGCTCGCTTTCGCGTTGCTGAATGGGCTTTACTTCTTTCTCCATCGCCAATCGCAGTGTGCGCACTTCCATGTACAGGTCGGCCACGGCACCCATGTTGGACGGGATAACTCCGTTAACTGTGTATTTCTCAGGAAGGGACATTGTGTGCTCCGTTATTTGCTCTGCGATTTGTTTTGCAAGTTTCGTACCTGCCCGTAAGTTGGCCACTCTTTTGCCAGCCTGTCAAATGTTTCCTGATCCATAGGAGCGGCCCACTCTTCGGGATCGGCAATCACTAGGTACTGTCGGTAATGCCCAGCTACTTTAAAGCCCATGGGTGAATTCTTGCATTCCAGATACGGAATTCCGCCCTCGCGCAGCTCCTTGGAGATTATGCCGCTCGGCGTGCCCGCGCCCTTACGATAACCATACATTTGGTGCGCGATCATTGGGAACAACATGGCCAGCTCTTCGGGTGTGTAGTACGGGCGAATAGGCATTCTTGACAGTGTACTGACAATCTCGTTTGCTCTGGCAGACATTTCGACGTTGTTGCCAAGCTGTGCATTGGCAGCCCACGACAGGGCGCTATCAATCCACATAAGGATCGTGTTGTAATCGGCGGTGCGCATGTCTTCGGCGAGCCGCTGTACAGGTGTCATGTTTTCAATACGGGCCATGTACTTCTCCGCCGACAGCGGAGCACGGGCAGGTGGCTTCCACCCTTTCAAGTCCCAATCAAGAAGCTCGCCTAGCAGGTTGGACGGGCCATCGTTCTTGATCCAGCGCAGTACGTCTTGATATAGCTCGGGCTCCGCCGGGTCCGGGCAGTCCACGACAATCATGCGGCGGTCGTTGTGTCCGAACGCTCCGACGCTCCGCTCGTTAGACGTCATTATGACCATGGACAGGTTTGGCACTTCTTTAGGGACACGAAACTTTTCGTTCAACATGATACTATCTTCGGAAATCAGCTTCTTAAGCTCGGGCGCTGCCTTCGACACGTGCACGCCTTTGGCTTCGTCGATAATGGCAAGCAGGTTGCGTTCTATCCAGCCGTTGAAGTCAGACACAAGACCGGCACTGCTTACCGGCTTACCGTATGGCGCGTAAGTCAGGCGCATGATCTTTGCCCACAGCGACTTGCCGCAACCTTCCGGCCCGATAAGCACGAGGGATAGCGGGATTTTCTCGTGCGGGTTCTGTGCCTTGTACGCCATTAGCTTTAAAGGCAGGTCGCGCCAGTCGTCCGGCAGCTTCTTGAACAGGTAGTCGTTCAGGCGGTGAAAAGGCTTGGTGTCGCCATGGCTTGGGTTCCAGCCTGTCCACATGTTCAACGCCATTGCGCCGCCCGGCAGCGTTACGTTCTGTTCTTCCGTTGACGGATCAAATACGACGCTAGAATAAATTCTGTGCTCTGGATGGGTCAGCCATTCTTCGGCGACGTTGTATGTCTTGACGCTATTTCCGTTGCCCGCCGCCTGTGTGACTTTCTCGTTTCCGAACCGGCTTCCTCTTACGAAATCAGCTTTAGGTAAGAAGGCCCTGTTTTTAAGATCGTACACCAGCCCTTCGCCATCAATCCAAGCCGCCTCGGTATTCATACGCCGAACCGCCGCATCAATCTTGCGCATGGGCACTGCCGCGCCTTCGACAAGGGCGTGAAGCGCCTGTATGCCGTGTGCTACGATGAAGTCATCAACGCCTTGCTTCGATCCGTCGAGATCGTCGGGCAGGCTCACTAGGAACACTTCGCCGCCGCGCTTTAAAGATATTTCAGATGCAAGACGGTCTTCGGCGACACGTATATTCGGGTTCTTGGCGCGGTCACTATCAAACAGGATGATAGCCGAACGCGTCGACCAGCGAATATCCTCAAGCAGCTCAAGGAAGCGTCCGTCATCCATGAAGTTGTAAACACCGCCAAGCCCGATTGCCGCCACGCCGTTGACTGCCAGTGCCAAGGCTTTCTTCTCGCCTTCCGTAAACACGATGGGGTAGGTTGGGTCAGCAAACACGGTCTGCCAATCCAGACCATCGGCTAGGGGGAAATATGGCATAACGCCGGACGAGCGCGGTTGGTCATAGCGTCGTATCTTGCGGCCCGGCATGGCCTTGGTGTGGTATCGAACGCGCGCGAACTCTTCTAGCTTGCCGTCTCGCCGGAACTCCATAACGCGCTGAGTACGCGGGTCAAGGTAAGGGAACACCGTGACTGGCGAACTCTTGAATTCGGAGAATACGTCCTTGCCGTTCGCTTCAAAGTAAATCCCTGCCGTCTCGGCTTGCTCCTCGGTGATGCCGGAACGCGCTAGGTCTTGTATGAATTGGTCTTCCATCGCGAACTCCCGGCGCAAGCGCCACTTATTTCATTAAACACGGCGGGCTGTCAACAACCGCGCGGGCAACGCTCGGGCTTGAAGCCTTTTGACTTTACCCAGCCGCGACCGCCGCATATGCGACAACCAGCGGGGGCTGGGCTAACGCCAAGCATTTCGTCGCGAGCGCGCTTTAAAGCCTTAAGCATGGCTCCGGTTCCGCCGTGATCCGGGTGATCCGCTTTCACCTTGGCCGCGTAAGCCTCACGCACGGTCACAGCGTCCGCGTCTGGTGATACACCCAACGTTTCGTGGGGTGTCATGTGCGCACCAGCGGGGAGCCGTTCTCAATCTCCAACCGTTCGAGCACGCGTGCCGCTTCGGTCTTGCCTATGTCAAGGTGCATCTGCCAGCTAACAGGCCTGCCCTGTGCGTCTTTCGTCATGCGGGCTCCGCCGGTCATCACGGCAAAGTTGACGCGGTGTGCCGCTACGCCGTTCTTCTTGCGGGACATACTGACACGAACCGAATTCGTTTTCGACGCTAGCTCTGCAGCGGTCAGCTCGGTCGGGCACGCCGCTACGCCGAGCATCTCTTGCGCAACAAACGTGCTCATGTTCTCGACCATGTCCCACACCGCGTCCATGCCGACAAGGTCGTGCACCCATGGGCTTGCGTCTTCAAGGTCCATACTGTCGGCGCGATACAGCACAAGCCGCACGGAGTAGGGCACGCTTCGACCGTCGGACGAACCGTGCTTTAGAAGGCCACGATATATGTCCTTTAAAGATGTCATGAGGCTGTTGAAGCGGGCGGCCTCTTCGACTTCGTAGGGTAGGGTTGCGAACACAAGCTCGGCGAGCCGCAACGCCGCTTCGTCGCGTTCTTGGATCATCTCTTCTTGGGTCACGTCAGGGCTCCTACAATCTCGGCGATACGCCACATAGTCGGCTCGTCTAGCATAATCAGGTGCTCGGCGTCCCAACGGTCTCGCCATGCCAGCTGTATTTTCCCGCCGTCTGCCGCTTCGACGGTGCACGCCGTCATGGCCTCTTCGTCGGTCTCGGGGCGGGGTAGTCCGGTGTGTGGTGCAAATACACCGCGCGACGAACGCTTGAAATGCGCGATCATTCTGGTTCTCCTTTGGGTTGCTCGGATGACATAAGGACTTGAATTGCGGCGTCTGTCAACTCCACGCCGTCGACCTGCACGGCCCACTCCACCGCTTCGCCGTTGTTTTCTGCCCGTATACACTCCATACGCGGTCGGGCGACGCCGTTGCGGTAGCCTATTGTTTGGACGCGAGGCAGCGGGCGTTTGCGTTGCTCGAAGAATACCCTGAATAGCGCGGACGCCGCCGCTTCGGCTGTAGCTAGGTCTTTAAAGCGTTCAGTTGTGATTTTCATCTCGATTGCTTCCTGCACTGCATAAGTTTCTCGTGCGGGGTCAGCTCGCACGGGCGGCTGTAGTGTATAAGCCCGCCGACAAGGGCAAATGCTGTTGCAAGTAGGGCTACATAAATACCGGTCATTTCGGTTGCTCCTTAGATTTCCGTGCCAGAATGTTACCACTGGCCTTGTCATCGCACATTTCATACCACGTGCCGGACACTGTCAAGCGTCCGTGTTGTTTCAAATCGGCCCACGCATCCACGTACTGCATGTGTGTTGGTCCTTGGCGTACGATATTCAGGCTTGCCGCAAACCAGCCGGGGCGCTCACCAGCGGGCTCTATGTGCCACGTCAAGGCAACGTGTTGCGGTCCTTCGACGCCGCGCCGCTTGGCCAATATGAACGCTTCCCGTCCGGGCATGGTCAAAAGCTCAATTCGTCGCAATACGGGTCAAACGCGACACGCTCCGACAACACAGCGTCAACGTGCTTCTGCAGAACGGCCCACTGCCTGCTGCCACGTTTCACAAACCGTGCGCCTGTGCGTCGGGTGATGCGCCGTGCGTCGAATAGCTGGCCTTGGTCGTCCGTCCACAGAACAAACGTCGACGCTGGATAGTCATCCAGTGTCATATCCGTGATTATGGTCGCACCAGTGTGGCTCGTATCAATGTGCACCTTTAAAGCTCCTTGTTTAGTGTGAAATAGCTATCCCGCTCGGGCACGCTTACCCTCTTAATGACGTGTACGCGTCATTGTATTCCCGCCCGGGGCATTCAGTGTAATCTTGATAGACATCTTTAAAGCTCCTTACGTAGTCTGACTGTGTTAAACCGAATGAACGCAAACCGTGGGGCCGCTTGGCCGCCAGCGTGCGCGCTCTGCCCGTGCCCGCCCATACACCGCCTGCCAGTAGTGCGCAAGCGTAGTGGTTTACACGTGTCAACTCGGTGCGTCGCTTGGCGCGCAGGATCAAGGCGACGTCGCTCATAGGACGTCCTCCCTGTGTACTGCGCCAGTGTATAGCAGGTCATTCGGCGCGTAGTCGACGCTGCCCTTATCACTTGTCGGGGTCATGACATAATACGCCCTTACCCTCCCGCACGGCAGCATGTTAACGCGTGTAACGACATACAGCACTGTACCGGTTGGCGGCCCTGCCAGTATGGCTCCCGGTTTAAGGTCACGTGCCCTAATGCTGGCGAATACTACGTGTAGTGACATTTTCAATACTCCTCTTTTGCTAACTCGACGGCCTTTGCGTACTCCGCATTGACCCAACTAACCGCCGCTTCGTCGTTCTCGAATTCTGGATTGCGCGACAAGTGAACAGACGGGATGACAACAGCGCGTGCCGGGTCCAGTCCCAAGAGGGCTCCGTACGCCTCACGTTGTGCCGCTGCGTCGCCATGCCAACGCTTACCGGCCCACGGCCATGCAATGTACCCTTGCCTCTCTTCTGGCGTCCGCGCCAGTGCGTAGGCTGTACCAAACATTATCTCACGTTGGAACGCTGGGTCAGTGAGGGCCCAGCACGTGCGCGACAGGTCAAGCGGCTGGGTATCCATACGTACAGCTGACATTACCGTTGTGCGGGTCTGCCCGGCAACGGGCTGCATGGCCATGCCAATGAACAGTTCAACAGGGTGACCGGCGGCCTGCAGCTTGCGAAGCAAGGCCAACGTTGCCACGCCGCGCCGTTCTATGACGGAGCTGCCAATCCCTCCTGACGTCGTGACGTCAACAACGATTGCCAGCGGCGCTGGAGCCTCACGCTTGACGCGTCGCCGCATGGCCATAGGTACTCCTGCCAGATAAGCGGGAACGTCTGCCAGCGAGCCCGTCACGGCGCGTTCTGTAACGGCCTTACTGTCGGCCTCAAAAACGATTGTTTCCACCGCGTCCAGCATTCGGTCAGCACGTGGAACAAGTGTAGCGTCGCCGTGCAACAGGCAGCGCATGACGCCCGGTGATGTCTTTAAAGACGCATTGGCTGGGTACCACGCGGCCAATTCGTCGAGACCGTCGAAGGTTACCGTAGCTACTTCTACCCCGCGTCCCTCAATACGTATTGTGCGTTCACGTATCATTTCACTTCCCCAATAAGCTCGCATTGCGCTGGCGACAGGTCGGCGAGGAAAGTCAGCCGTGCCGCTTCATCCGGCGTCATGCCCCCCGCAATCAACTTGGCACCTGCCTGTGACGCGCGCGGCGTAATCAGCACCTTTAGCCCTTCTCGCTGCGCGCGTTGGCGTGCGCGTTGAACGCGTTCACACCAAGCCGCGTTGCCGCTCATTCTCATTTCCAGCTCTTCATCATAGCCCCATGTAATGCGTGCTCCAAAGCGCTGCAAGAACGCTGCGTCTATCCGTGTACGGCCTACATACTCTTGTGTTGCGCCTGCACCGAACGTGTTCGCCGCTCCGATACACCGAAAGTCACTATGCGCTTTCACCTGCTCGCCGCTGGGCAGTGACATCAGGCCGTTGGCAAGCGCGGCGTTCAACGCGAGCAACGCCTCATTGCTGCCAGCGTCAAGTTCATCAAGGAGGATAAGCCCGCCGTCGCGGAAGGCGCGAATGAATGGCGTCTCGTGGTACTGCCCGCCAGCGTCGACAAAGCCCGTTAGCTCATGAGCCATTGTCATTGCGCCCTGCAATTCGAAGCGCAAGCCCAGCGCCTCCGCTGCCTGTTGTGCGCCGTGCGTCTTACCGCTGCCTGACGGTCCGGCGATCCACACATGCAAACGCGCGTCGAGTGACTTAATCAGTGTAGGTAGCATTTCATGCGCCAGCCCTTCCACGGTGCGCTTCTCACCATCGGCGGGCTGCAGCTCTATCGTCTCAACGCGGCGTGTCTTCAAAGCTGCATCTATACGCTCAATCGCCTTGTCCAGACCCTTAATCCGCACTGCATGCTCCCCCGCCCTGCCCGCGTGTGGCACGAGGGCGTCCGCTATCATGCGGGCAATCGTGTCCTTGTCGACGGCGCTGGTGCCCGTTGTGCCTTCCGATGTGGCCTCTGGTGTGGCCTCTGGTGTGGCCTCTGGTG
>Ga0210043_1000512_pt1 | contig 41071 bp, 41 predicted proteins | sample CryGeymet201501t_FD_183990 | JGI IMG/M metagenome (GOLD analysis project Ga0210043, IMG submission 183990) | Groundwater microbial communities from Crystal Geyser aquifers in Utah, USA - Crystal Geyser metaG 2015-01t (SPAdes) (version 2) | ecosystem: Environmental > Aquatic > Deep subsurface >... | reverse complement strand
GCCGCGTGCGAGATGGAGAAGCCCTCGACGGTGCTGTTGGGGGTGGGCATGGTGTCCTCTCAGGGGTCGAACCGGTAGGTCTGCTGCTGGCATCGGCACAGCGGGCGTTCTACTCCCGCACGACCTCGGTCTCCACCAACTCGCCCACGAGATTATAGCGGTGCAGCACCCGGGTCACCGGGTCCCCGTCCTTGCGGAGGTCGCGTGCGCACTCGCGGCATGTGAACTCAAGCAGATTGCTGCTGGGGTCCACGCGCCGCTGGGACGACGACTGGAGCAGCCTGCCCAGCAGCCGACCGGGGTGGCTCTCGCACCTGATCTCGATGGCCTCGGTCACCATGTGCCTGTCGCCTCCTTGGCGGGGATCTGCTGAGCGTGCTCCATGAAGCGGCGGGTCACTGCCGTCCACGAGCACATCGCCGGGACCGTGCGCTGCGCCTGCTCGCCCTTGCGCCTGGTGAGCGCGCGATCGCTGTACGCCTCCCACATGGCCTCGGCCAGCGCCTCGGGATCCACGCGCGCCCAGGTGCGCCCCTCGAAGGGGACCTCGGGCGCGGGGACTCCCCAGCCCATCGAGGGGTGGAACCACTCCTTGTGCCCGCCCACGAGGGAGGCGATCACGGGGATGCCGGTGGTCATGGCCTCCAGCGCGGGCAGGTTCTTCCCCTCGCCCCTGCTGGGTGCGATCAGACAGTGCAGCCCGGCGTAGAACTGCTGGACGCGCGGCACCGGCCACAGCCCCACGTCGATCTGGAGCCACGGGTAGGTCTCGGTCATGCGCGGCGGGATGCCCGGGCTGGAGGACTTGAGGTGCAGCACCGCGTCGAAGTCCTCGCCGTGACGCTCCTTGAGGATCGTGAACGCCCTGATCGCGGTGAAGGGGTCCTTGCGGCGGTTGGCGAGGTCGCCCATCATCCCGAACCGAAAGGTGCCGGTCCACTCCCGCTGCTCGGGGTGGTAGGAACTGGGGTCGTAGCCGCCCTGCAACCGCTTCACGGGGCACTTCGCGATCGGTCCCAACGAGGTCTCGGTGGTCTCGTCGTACACCAGCAGCAGGTCCATCTCGGCGGTGGCCTCCGCGAACTCCTCGGCCCACTCGGGGTCGGGCGCGGGGTGCTCCCACATGGTCCAGCCGATGAGCCGGTGCGACGTTGAGCGCCGCCCTGCGTTCGCCTCGAACCCTCCTGGCCACACGTGCACCAGCGACACGTCGAAGGGCGGCACGGGCATCTTGGTGAGCGCCAGCGCGGTGTTGGGGCTGATCGGCGGGACGACGGCCTTGGGGAACACGTGCACGTCGTGCCCGGCCTCGATCAGGGAGTCAATCACCCCCTCGCCGTCGCGACCGTAGCCGGTGACGCCTCCGAGGGGGATGTGGACGGCGATCTTCATGTCGCTCAGTTCCTCTGTGGGTGGGTGGTCCTCAGCCGAGAGTCACGGCGTAGGAGGTCAGCAGCCGGGCGAGACCGTCGCCCTCAGACGGCGCTGACACCTGGGGCTCGGTGAGCCGGAGGCTGGACACGATGCGCAGCGTCCCCTCCTCGTTGCCCCACCGGATCTGCCCGCCCTGAGGGACGTGGAAGATCCGGTCGATCACGTTGAAGGCTGCCTTGGCCCGGTCCTGGGCGGTGGCCCGGGCGGGGTTCAGACGGGGTGTGCGGGGGACGTCGGCGTAGATCTCCACACCGAGGCGGGGGAAGCGCGCGGTGTTGTGCTGGTTGGGGCTGGCCCAGCCGCCGTCCTCGCGCAGCACGATGGCGGTCTGGCCCGTGCCCTCGATGTCCACGTACATCCGCCAGCGGAAGATCCACGCGGAGAACCGGTCGTCGGAGCCGACCTCGGCCAGCACGGCAGGGGTGCGCATCAACTCGCGGCGCGCCGCGACCAGCATCTCCATCACGCACCCCCGGAGAAGTGGCTCTCCACCGCGTTGAGGTACTGGCCCTCGAACGCGTCGAGGACGCGGAACCAGTAGTGGTCCCCGCCACGCGCCAACTCGTAGATGGCGTAGTCCACCGGGTTGTTGACGCCGGGGCTCGGACCGCCGTACAGATACGTCGCTCGCCACTGCTTGCCGTCGAAGTCGGTCTCGGTGCGACCCGACATCTTGAGGCTGCCGGTGATCACGTGGACCGCTGCCTGGGTCGCAGCGAAGCCGGACGCGGTCACCTGCTCCAGCCGACCGATGGTCTTGAACGACGGGGAGGAGCCGATGCGCTCGACCTCCTCGATCATCGCGTCGATGTTGAACAAACGGAAGGCGATCACAGGGCGTCCACTCCGGGGATGGGATCGCCGAACTGGATCGCGTCGGCGAACGCCGTGGCCACCTCGGTGATGCCTGCCTCGACGTGGTGGATCTCGCCCAGCCGATCGTCCACGGTGTCGAAGGCCCCGTCCAACTCGAAGGTGCCGATGAGCCGTCCTCTGGCAGATGTCACCCGAACCCGGTCGCCCGGTCGCACATCGACGTCGGGTCCCAGGAACAGCACTCCGGCGCGGTCGTTGGACCGTCCTGCCTCAGCCACCCACCCGGCGTCCTTGCCCCGGCGCATGAACGACAGGTCCGCTCGGCAGCGGACCTCGGTGCCGATCTCCACCCAGCCGTAGTCCGCCACGCCGTCGAGGTCGGTGGCGTCCAGCCGGAGCAGGGTCGCTCGGTGGATCAGGAGGCTCTTGAGGCTCACGGCTGGGAGGTGCGAGTGGTCGTGCGCTCAAGCGGCGAGCGCGGCAAGTGGTAGGGGTAGCGGTCGAACTCCTGCTCGGTGTGCGCCCCGGGGTCGGTGAACACGCGCTCGGTGGAGATGAACACGTCGTTGAGACCGCCCGCCTCGTTCACCCACTCCACCGCCCGGTCGAAGTCCTCGATGCCCGTGGCCTCACCGTTGGCTGCCGCGCGCGTCCACGAGTACGACCCGATGCGCTCGGAGGAGAACATCGAGAACTCCTTGTCCCGATCGTCCCCGCGCACGAGCAGCGCCTGGGCCATGGAGAGGATCCCCCGGACGACGAGGCGAGCCCCTACCTCGTCGGTCGGGTCCTCCACCAGCGAGGTGGCGAGCACCATGAGGTCGGTGGCCTGCTGGAGTTCATCAGCAGCGACGTCCTCGTCCCAGCCTGCCTCCTGCACGGAGTCCGCGCGAAGGTGACGGGCGAGGCGGTCGAGGGACGGGACGGTGAGTGCCACGACGGCCTCCTACGGGCTAAGACCCTGGCGGGGTGATGGAGTCAGACAGACGCGACGCGCGCTTGCGGAGGCGCATGGCCTCCTCGGGGTCCGCCGTGGTGTTGGCCTCCTGCTGCATCCGGGCGACGTCCTCAGCGGTGAAGGACTCGTGCGGCCACGGGCCGGGGCGGAACTTCACCTCGCCGTAGCGGACGATCTGCTCGCTCTCGTCCTCGGCCAGGTCGAAGAAGGTCCGGCCCTTGGTGTCGGCGATCCGCGTCCACTCGGCGGAGCCCTCGATCACGTGCAGTTCCTGGCCCCGGTAGAACACCTGGCCCATGGTCGTGAAGCCGTCGTTGACGAAGTGGATCCGGTGGGAGCGGGGCTCCCCGACGGAGGTCTCCTCGTCGGTGTCCTGGGACGTGGTGGCGTCGGGCGGGGTGGCGGAGCCCTGGGCCTTGGCCTCGTCCTCCGCCTTCTTCATCGCGCGCTGCTCGGCGACGGTCGGCTTGGTGGTGCTGGCGCTCATGGCGCTTCTCCTGACGTAGATGGGATGGGTCGTGCTCCCAGAGCATCGGCCTCGAACGGGCTCGACCCCCGGTGTGATCACCGGGGGTCGATGTTGCCAGATACGACTAGGAGCCGTACTTCGCCGCGAGGTCGTCGCGGGTCATCTTGTCGGCCTCCTCGGCGGTGAGGTTGGCGTCGGTGGCCACGGCGTACGCCGCCCAGTCCGCCTTGGACGCGGACTTGTTCGGCTCCTCGGGACCCTCGCCCTCCTTGGGCTTGTCGTCGTCCCCGGGGGTGGGCTCCTCGGAGCCGGGGAGGACGTGGGGCTCGAACTCGCTGGCGTCCTGGCCCTGACGGGGCTCGCCACGCCACTCCTCGGCCTGGGCCTTGGGCAGCGGGTTGTTCGGCGTGACGGGGTTCTCCCCGTCGATGCCGACCTCGATGTCGGTGGTGGTCTCGGACATGGTGCGCTCCTTGTGGATCGTGCGGCCTGGACTGAGCATCGGCTCCCCCTCGCTCTACCTCATCGAGGACATGACCAAGCCCCCGGCGGGGGGGATACCGGGGGCTTGGCGACCATGACCTCAGCGGGTCCTACGGCGCGACGTCGGCGACGTAGACGATCTGCTCGGGGCGGGTGATGACCGGGAGGCAGTGCCACTCCAGCAGGATCTGACGGGCGGAGGGGTCCTTCTCCTTCCACGTCTTGGTGAACTTGCCGGTGAAGCCCGCCGGGGCCTCGTCGTCGGCGGTCGGACCCTCCATGATCTCCATGGCACGACCCTCGGTGAGGTTCGTGATGTACAGCGCGTCGTCGGGGACGAACAGGGTGCGGACGCCCTGATCGGTGTCGTACACCGACTCGACCACGTGCCAGTTGAGGCCCATGAAGCCGGGGAGCATCCCCGACCGGTAGTACTCGTCCTTCATCCGGTCGCTCATCAGACCGGCGAGGTCACCCGAACCGGAGGACCCGGCGAAGGCGTTGAACACGCGCTGGACGGTGGCCTCGGTGCACCACGCGTCGGTGGCAGCCACGCGACCGTCGCGGCTGATGAGCCGCTTCCACGCCTGGATGTCGGCCACGATCTGGGCACCGGTCGCCGTCGCCCACGAGGTGCCGGGGACCGGCTTGTGGGAGGCGGGGAGCCGGTAGTCCACGTTGGCCTTGACGTCGGGGTAGTCGAAGGACAGCGTCCCGCTGAGGGCTCGCCAGCACATCCACTCCGCGAAGTTGTCGAAGCGCCAGTTGAGGTCGCGCACCTCGCGGAGCACGGCCTGCTCGGCGTTCTTCGCGGCCAGGGACCCGGGGGTGCGGATCCAGTGCAGCGTCGTCGGCTCGAACACCTTCTTCTCGCGCAGGTACACGAAGGACGCGCTCTCCTGCGACACGCCCAGCCGGGGCACGATGTGCGCCTCGGAGTTCGGGACGTTGGGCTTGGCGACCTGCCGCGATCCTCGGATCACGTCCCAGGTCACCGACGGGTACGGCCACGGTGTGCGCGGCAGCGTGTTGAGCAGCGTCATGCTCTCGGGAGCATTCAACTTCTCGACCACACCACGGAGCACCGTTGGCTCCAGCAGGCTGATCTCGGGCATCGGGGTTCTCTCCTCCTACCCTCGCGGGCGGTCCGGGGTCATCGTTGGGTCGCTAGTCCCTGGGTGGGACTAGAAGGCGAACAGGTTGCGGGCGGTGTCCACGCGGGCGTTGAGGGCCGTGATGGCTCCCGCATCCACCCCGGTGAGGGCGTCGTTCTTGAGGTTCCCACGCAGGATGATGTTGCCCTGGTGGACCTCGGCGTTGGCGTCGGCTCCGGTGTCCACCGACTGGTAGAGGAACCCGACGGGGGTCTCGGTGCCGTCGAGGTTCCCGCTGGCGTAGGGGGCGTACAGCCCGCTGGCGGTGATGACACCCATCAGGGTGCCTCCGGTGAGGACGCCGTTGCCGGGCGCGAGGGTCCCACCCTTCTTGAGGAGGCCCTCGGTCGAGAACAGGATCTCGACCGGCAGAACTTCCGCCTTCTGGGTGATGCCGCTTGGGGCCTTGACGACGTCGCCGTACTGGTCGGCCATGTTCTGTCAGTCCTCTCAGGAGTGGGGTTGGAGGGGCGGGGTCTCTAGGACTCGACCGGCTCGCCGTTGGCGAGGCGTGCGAGGCGGTCGATGTCGGTCTTGAACTTCGAGGACGAGGCGTCGTCAGACACCGTGTAGCCGGACTCGCTCATCGCGACCAGCGAGGTGTCGGGGAGCAGGGCCTCGAAGGTCTCGGGGTCGTTCATCGAGAGCGCGAGCATGGTGTCGCGCTGCTTGGGGAGGATCCGGCCCTCCTCCACGAGACCGTCGATGCGCTGCTCGGCAGCCGCGCGGCGGGCCTCGTCGCGCTCGCTCTCCAGCGACTCGACACGCGAGGAGAGGGCGACCTTCTCCTCGGCGAGTTCGATGACGGCCTCGCCGACGTCCTTGATCGTGACGGCCTCGCCGTTGCCCGAGAGCGACAGGATGCCCGCGCTCTCCAGCACGGCGCTGAGGGCGGAGACCAGTTCGTCCCCGGTCTCGGCATCGTCGTCCTCGATCTCGTCCACGAGCGCAGCCTTCTCGCTCAACTCGTGGACGTCGATCCCGTGCTCGTCGCGGAGCGCGGCGATCAGCGCATCCTTGTCCATGGTCTGCTCCTCTGAGGTGAAGTGGCTGAGGACGATGGGGAGGTCGTCACCGAGGGCATCGGCACTCGCACGCACGATCTCTCGGAAGTCCCCCAACTCGGTGATGTAGGGGCGGTTGGTGATCGCGGTGTGGAGCAACGTCGGGCCGACCTTCTGCCCGGTGCGCGTGTCGGTGTAGTTCATGTGCAGCATCGCGCTGGCACCGATGAGGGTCTTGCCCAGCGCGTCGGCGGCGTCGTCCTTGCGGATGTCCATGACCGCGTACACGCCGTCGTCGGTGACGTCGATGTCCACGACCTCACCGAGGTTGCGGAGCGGGTCCTCGGTGTGGCGGTTGCCGCCGTCCACGAGGGGGATCTGGACGATGTCGCACACGTTGTTGGCGAAGTTCGCCTTCATGCGCTCGGCCATGGGCCGATCGAAGGTGATCTTCTCGCCGGGGATGTTGGGGTGTGCGAACTGCCCGAAGCGGAGGATCTGCTTGCGGAACAGCCGACCCGTGGCGCTGCGGGACAGCGGCACGAACTCACCGCGCGGGGCGGGGATGATGGCGGAGGTTGTTCCCATGGGCGGTGCATCGGCATGTCACCTCCGCTACCCCCAGAACGGCTCAGGAGCGCGTGAGCGAGTCGATGAAGCGCCGGGGGTCACCCTCTGCCTTGTACAACTCGAACACGCCGAACGCGCGGGGGTCGCCCCTGCCGTACTGGTGGAGCAGGTTGTCCCACGTCGCGTCGATCGCCTTGTTGCTCAGCATCTCCCGGGCGAGGTCCAGCGCGGGGTCGTCCTCGATCATCACGTGCTCGATCAGCACGTCGCCTTCGGGCCACCACGCTGCCGTGGGAGGGCTGGCGGGGGTCACGCGTAGCACGAGGATCTTCACGCCAGGATCTCCTTGTAGTAGCGGTCCCGAAGCATCTCGGCCTTGGAGAACTCCTTGATCCGGTCCAGCGCGTGGGTGTCGCTCTTGCGCAGCGGCGCGACCAGCCACTCGAAGTCCCCCTCGATTGCGCTGCCCGTCATCAGATACGTCCCATCTTCGGGGTCGTGCTCGATCTTGGTGGGGCGGAGGTAGCGCGGGTTCTCCGCGTACAGCCCGTACAGCACGAGCAGGATCTCGCCGGGCTCACGAGGGTGATCCAGTGCGATGAGGCGCGACGTGGCGTCGTAGCCGATCTCGTCAGGATCACCGTCGCGCACGCCGGGTCCGCCGAAGGACGCGTAGTTGAACTTCACGCCCTGCGGGAAGGCGGGTTCGGCCCACTCAGTCCACTGCTCTGGGGTGGTCGGTAGGTCCATCACTCGACTCCGTACTCGAACATCTCGGCGATCTCCTTCATCCGGTCCTTGAGCGCCTGGAGAGCGGAGTTGCTGTCCTTGGACAGGATCAGACGCTGCTCCACCGGGAGCCCCCGGATGTGGGTGACTCCTCGCGCCTTGAGCGCAGCGATGGCCTCATCGCGGTACTTGGGCTGGGCGAAGGTGATGAACTCCACGTCATCACCCCACGTGAGCCCGTACTTCGGCGTGGTCTCGTTGTCGATCGCGGTGAAGGAGTTCATGTAGGCGGTGGGGCTGTAGGGCGACTCGCCCGGGCGTGCGCTCAGCCGTCCGTACCGGTCGCGGGCGAACGAGTAGGTGTGGGTGCGCAGCAGGTTGAACGGGTTGCTCACGACGTAGGGGGTGTGGGAGGACGGACCCTGGTTGAGCCGGGTGAACACCGAGGCTGCGCCACCCGTTCCCTGGTCGGAGGAGGAGGACAGGCCGGTGAGGTACTGGCCGTACATCCGCAGCCGCTCCTCGGTACTCAGGATCCCTCCGGTGAGCGCCATCTGCATCGCGCGGTAGTTCCGCCGCTCCTCGGAGTTGGTCGGGTCGCCAGGGGTGACCTCGCCCGCAGCGACCTGATGCACGGTCCACGGCTTGCTCATCTTGTCGATCAACTCGAACGCGTTGATCTCGGGACGCAGCCACGTGGGCCGTCCCTGGCCCTCGGTCCCGGGCGAGGAGGGGTCGGGGTTGAGGTAGCGCGGCATGTACCGCTTCTGCTCTTGGATCTCCTTCATGCGCTTGCCCCCGAGATAGATCACCCACGCCTTGCGCAGGTACTCCGCCTTCTGGAGGCGGCTCAGCCCCTCGGGCATCTTGTTGATCTCGGCCACCACGTCCTGCACCTTCTTGGGGACCTTCATCCGGTCCTTCGGGATGTTGGCCAGGTGCTCCCAGTAGAAGATCTCCATGTCCAGTTCGTCAGCGGGGTGCATGTCCACGCCCATCTGATCGAGGAGGTCGATGGCGCTCTGGAGCGCGTCGGGGCTGCCGTCGTGGTTGTTGACCGTGATCTTGACCTGGCCCTGCTGGCTCAACTGCACGCCCTCGCCGTTCCACGGCTGGTACTCGATGACCACGTCGTCGCCAATGTGGATCTCGTACATCTGCCCGGTGTAGCCCTTGGACTGCGCGCTGCCGGTGGTGAGCGCGCCGGTCTTGAGGTCCAGCGATCCGCTCTGACCGCTGGCGGACTTCTTGTACAACTTGATCGCCTGGGAGCCGATCGACCCGAGGCTGGACTCCTCGCCCTCGGTGAGCGAGGAGGTCTTGATCGCCTCGGCGATGTCGGCCTTGGACGCGAGCACCACGCCGGGCTTGTCGGGCGCGTACAGCACCCCGGTGCCGTCCTCCAGCACGTCCAACTTCACGCCCTGGGCGTTGGTGTAGGTGGTCGCGACGGGGGCCTGCTTCTTCGGGACCTTGGTGAACGGCTCGATCTTGGGGGCCTTGGTCACCGAGACCATCGCATCCTCGATCTTGGCGATGTCCCCGAGGTACTGCTCGGCCATCTCGACCCACACCTTCTGCTGGTCCAGCGTCACGAAGGTGGGCCGGTTGGGCGAGGTGGAGGTGTAGGGCGCGGAGTTCTGCGACATGTGCTTCTTCACCTCGGCCAGCGAAGCGCTGATCTCAGACTCCACCGCCTCGAAGGCCGCGATCGTGCTGGCGTTGTAGCCGCTGGAGTCCAGCGAGAACCCCGAGGGGGCGTCGGCGTCAGCGACGGTGTGGTGGCTCACCGTCTTGGCGGCTTCCACGATCTTGGAGTACCACGTGTCCTTGCCGTACAACACCAGCGAGAGGTCGGGCGGAGCGGTGACCTGGGACGGGACGGCGTTGCCGGTGATCTCCACATCGTGGGACTTGATCCACGAGGTCATCTTGGCGTCGGCGTCCTTGCGCAACTTGAGGTGGCTGTGCAGGTTGCGCGACCCCGAGGGGGACTTGGACTCGAAGGTCAGCGCGTGCACGTCCTCGACGTCGGTGCCCCCGAAGAACAGCGGGACACCGAAGGCGTTGGCGTCGGACACCGCCTTGATCGACTCCGCGCTCACGCCGGAGTAGAACCGCTTGGCCCGGGTCACCTTGGTGCCGTCGGCACGGGTGAACGTGGCGCTGGTCTGAACCACGGGCGGGGTCACGGGCGCGGGCGGCACGAGGGTGCCGTAGTTCCCCTGGGTGTACAGCGACTGGTAGAAGTCCTCGAAGTCGGTCTTGAGGCCCTTCTTGCGCTCCATGATCGCGTCGATGAACTTCGCCTTGGTCTTGTACTTGCCCCACTTCGAACGGTGCTCAAGACCGGCCTCCAGCAGCGCGCGGAACTCCTCGTCCTTGGTCGAGGACATCTCCTCGGCCTTGGCCAGCACGGCGGCGGCGACCTTGTCCAGCCGCTCCTTGCTCACCTGCCCCTGCTGGATCTGCTTGTAGAACCGGTCGTACCACACGTACGCGCCGTTGCCCGGAGGCTTGTAGCCCACCGCCAGCACGTCCTCGCCGAAGAACTTGAACGCCTGGCCCTTGTCGATGCCGTAGACCTGTCCCTCGGGGTCGATGAGCAGGTTGCCCTCGTGGGTGTCGTGGTTGGAGATCGCCCAGTCGAGGACGTGCTCCTGCATCGCCTTGATCAACTGCTCATCGGTGATGTCGCCCGGCTGCACGCCAACGAACTCCCCACCGTGCTGGGTGCCCTTGGGTCGGAACTCCTGCACGAAGGACCACTGGCCCTCCAACTCCATCGCGTAGGTGGTGGGGTTGTCGAGGCCGTACAGCCGACCTGCGCGGTTGGCCGCGTCCTCGATCTCGGCGCGCAGTCGCTGGTTGGGGTCGCTGGTGTGGGGCTTGGACATCCACTCCCCGCCGTGCTCGTCCTCCCAGAAGTACTTGCTGTGGAACCCACCGACCTGCTTGTGCGCGACCTTCTTGAGCACCGGGGGTGCCTGGGGAGCGATCGTCGCGGGCTCGGGGAGTTGGCTGGGGTGCTGGCCCGCGAGGTGCAGCGCGATGTCGTCGGCTGCGCCCTGGTCCCACGCAGCGTGCTGGAGTTCGATGCCGTGGTGCGCGGCGTACGCCTGGATCGACTCCATCGGCCACAGCGAGTAGATCGACTTGGCGTCCACCTGGCCCTGGGCGACGTGCTTGGCCCAGTCGCTGGGGTCGGGCGGAGCACTGCTCGCTGCGGCGGTTGCCGCCTTCGGAACGGGCGCACCGCCGTAGTGGCCCTGCGCGGCCTTGAAGTTGATGATCTCCAGCGCGTCCTTGAGCGTGATGGAGGAGTCGGTCGCGCCCCCGAGAGCGACGGCCTTCACCGCCTGGGGAGCGTGCTTCACGTTGGCGTGCAAGTAGCCATCGGCGACGGCCTGCTCCACCCCGGAGTCGCCCTTGGTGGTCCAGTGGTGCTTGATCTTCGCGGGGAGAGCCTGGACAGATGACTCCTCGATCTTCTCGACGTAGTCCCACATCACCTTGTCGCCAGACGTCCCCAGCGTGGCCTCGTACGCGGAGAAGGGAACCGGCACTGCCGGGGTGACCTGGGTCTCGTTCTTGAGCGCGGCCATCTCGCCCGGGAACAGCGGCTTGTGGCCCACCAGCAGTTCCTGCTCGCTCAGGATCTCCCCGGGGCCGAACTCCTTGGGGTCCATCCCCGATCCGTAGTACTTCTTGCCCGACCCGTCGGGGTGACGCACCAGCACGTAGCCGGTCATGTTGTTGATGAACACCTTGGACCCGGGCTGGAGTTCGATGTTGCCGACGAAGCCCTCGCCGGGGATCTTCGTCTGCGTGGTGTAGCCGGGGTTCAGCGCGACGGTCGTCCCGCTGATCAGCGTGTCGGCTGCGACGTCAGGCACCGTGAACGTGGCCCCGCCTGAGTGCTTGGTGTACTTGCCCGTACTGAACGTGTCGGTCTGGATCGGCATGACGAACATGAATAGGCCGTAGGTGACCAGCATCTCGCCGGGCAGCAGGGTGACGTCGTACTCGTGTCCCGCGTGGGACTGCTTGAACGTCATCGGAGTCGAACCCTCAGCGGTGGCCTGCGGGTCGATCTTGGTGTACTTCGCCGTGATGTCGCCGTCGTCGGTGGCCCCCCACTGCGCCTGGAACAGGGTGGGGTCTGCGCCCGCCCCGAACGAGGTCTTGTAGGAGCCGTCGGCGTTCATCACGTAGCCGTGAGATCCGCTGATGCTGGCGTAGGCGGTCTCGCCAGGAGCGAGCGTGACCTCGTTGTCGCCGACCTTGTACACCGCTGCGCCAGACGCACTGGTCTGCGGCACCGGGCTGGCGACGGGCTCCACCCACTTCTGGGGGTTGGTGATGACCTTGACCTCGCCCGTGGTGACGAGGTCGTCCATCTTCGAGGCGGTCATCTCCTTGGCCGCGCCCGCCTTGTCGTACAGCCCCATGTAGTAGCCGTCGTCGGTCTTGAGCACGAAGCCGTACTCGCCCTTGTCGTTGACGATCGGGGTGGCGTTGAGCGGCAGGAGGTACTGCTTGCCGCCGAAGTTGTAGCCCTCGCCCCCGGGCTTGGCGGCGTCGGCGATCGCGGTCACCACGGTCACCGTCGGCGGACCCTCGACGCTGAACTGCGGGCTGTACTTGCCCTTGCCGATCTTGGTGAGGATGGAGTCGAACATCCCGTCGGGCGGCGGGGGAAGCGAGGGGTCTCCGCCTTCGAGGGCGTACAGCAGCCCCTTCTTCACGTTGAGGGGTGCGGCCTTGATCTGCTCCTCGGTGATGCCGTACTCCGGCTGCGCGACGGCCTTGAAGAACGACATCGTCGTCATCAGGAGATCGACCTCGTCAGGAGTGAAGGCGTCGATCTTGGGCGCGAGCGTCACGAAGGGGTTGACGGTGTCGGGGATCGCGTCGAGGTAGCCGCTGAACTCCCACGCCTCCACGCTCACCCAGTCGGGCTTGTCGATCTTCACCGGCACCGGGTTGGCCGTCAGCGCGCTGACCAGTCCCTCGGTTGGCTTCATGGCCATGGTGGGGCGGTTGTAGGCCCACGCGCGCACGAGCGGGCGCAGGTACTGCGCCTTGTTGGGTCCCTTCTGATACTCCAGCAGCATCACGTCGAGGCCGAAGTCCTCGGCCATCTGCACGACCATGGCGTCCGGCATCCCGGTGTCGTTCCACCACACGCTGGACAGGTCGCCCTGCCACACGCCGTCGGCGTCGAACAGATACTTGCCGTACGGGCGGGTGAGGAGGAAGTCGCTCTGCGCCTTGATCGCGGCCTTACCGGGGTAGGAGTTCGGCGACCCGGGAGCAGCGAACCGGTTCTTGTGCTGCCAGCCCGCCTTCGCGGCGGACTTCGCCTCGATGTTGTAGGCCCCGATCGTGTCACCGAGGGCGTAGGCCATCGCCCACTGGCCCTTGTCCTCCTCGCTCATCTGCGCGAGGTACATCCCGCCGCGCTTCTTGATCCACGCGTTCCTCTCCTTCTTCGACCCCATGCTCGGGTAGTCGTTCATCACCGCCTTGGGGTAGGACTGCGCGGACCCCGGCTTGGGCGTCCAGCCTGCGGGATCCTTCTGGCCGTAGAAGGTGGCCTTGGGGTCCACGAACAGGGACAGCACCTGATCGGTGGTCAGGAGGTAGTTCGACCCGCTGGCGTTCTGGAGGTACCAGCGCCCGGGCTCGGAGGCGTACGGCTTCAACTCGGAGCCGTCCTCGTGGTTGTAGCCCGTAGTGGAGAGGGTGGGGTACAGCGCCTTCTTCGCGGCGTACACCTTGGCGTCCGCCATCGTGGTCGTCACGAGCGGGTGCTCGACAGGGTCCGCGTCGGACTCCTGCTTCTCCTTGAGCGCCTTGTTGGCCAGCGCCTTGATCTTCGACACGAGTTGCTTCTGCTTGGCCTGGGACTCCAGATGCGTGATCTGCTCCTCGTGGGTCCCGGGGCCGTACTTGAGGTCGAGGGAGTCGTCGAAGGAGGCCAGTCCGGTGTGGTACTTCACCCAGTCGGCGTTCTGCTCCTTGCTCATAGTGCCGACGTACTCACCGCCCTTGGACTTGATCCACGCCATCAACTCCTGCTTGGACGCGGTGTCGGGGTCGATGCCCGCCTCGACGGTGATCTCCTGCTTGGTCTTGGGCGTGGCGACCTTGAACCCGTTGGGGGAGTCGGGTCCGTTGGGCGTGTCAGACGCGAAGTTGATGGCGACCTGGGCGGAGGAGAACCACGACACCGACTTCGTCCACGTCGCCTCCTCCTGGGGCGTGTTGTAGGTGCGCACCGAGATCGTGCTGGCCTTGAAGTTGATGTAGACGGTCTGCGGCTGGCCCGCCTCGTTCTTGGTCTCCAGCACGTAGGAGATCTTCTTCGGGCCGGTGACCCCGACACGCTTGGCGTTGAGCACCGACGCGAACGCCTTGACCATGTCGTCGGGCTGGGACTGGAACACCGCGACCTCGTGCATCGCGGGGGGTCCGGCAGTGATGACCGGCTTCAAGTACGACGCCTCGCCCAGCACCATCTCGGCCTGGGAGATGTAGTACGCCGTCACGTCGTCAGCGTCGGGGTCGATCTCGGCGACATCGGGATCGAGGCCGTCGGTCCCGAACGCGGAGTCGAGTTCGTCGGCGTTCATCCAATCCACGTCGTCGTCATCAGACGTGTACGCCCCGACGCGCATCTCCAGTTCATCGAACAGCGGGAACGGGTCGATGGGGTAGTCGGGTCCGAACACCTTCACGTACTTGGGCGTGGAGTCCTTGGCGCTCACGGGCTGGTTGCCCATGCGCGAGCGCAGATACTCCAACTCCTTCTCCGCGTCCTCGGCGGTGATGGTGCCCTTCTTGAGCCGGTTGTTGAGGTGGCTCGCGCGCAGCAGGGTCTCGATGCGCCCGCGCTCGCGGGACACGCTGATCTTCTGTCCCTTGGTCGCGGTGCCCGCGTCGAGAGCGTTCTCGGGCGTCCCCTTGGGTGCCGTGGCCAAGTCGTTGGCGGTGTGCAGGATCTTGCGGCGCTGCTTGAGGTAGGCCACCGTCGTGGTCGAGGAGAGCGCGTCCAGCCGTCCTGCTGCGGTGGGCTGGGTGGTCTGGATGTTGATGAGGTGCGCCTTGGCCCCGCTCACCACACCCCACGCCTCTGAGAGGTCCGCTACGGGGCTGATGGACATGGGCGTGTCCACGTTCCCCTCACGCATCATCGGCTCGGAGGCGGGCTCTGAGCGCGTCGTGGGGGCCTTCTGGACGTCCTTGCGGGCGGGGCGGTCCTTCTTCACCCGGTAGGTCTTGCCGCCGCGCCGGATGTAGGTGTAGCCGTCCACGCGGACCAACTTGCGCCCGACCTTCTTGATGTGGGGCGGCACGATCACGCGCCCCAGGTCCACGCTGTCCTCGGGCGTCGGCTCGCTGCCGATCAGGTTGCGCAGGGTGTCGATCGCACTCATCGTCGGGTCCTCCGGTTGAGGCGGAACAGCCTCTTGATCTTCTTCACCAGCGCCTGGTACCACGCCTCGCCGAACTGCTGGAGCGTCTGGGGGGTGGGGCCGTCGAGGTCGGTGCGCACCGGGGGCGTGTCCACGGTCACGCTGGCCTCGGCCTGGGCCTCCACCTCGGCGTCGATGTAGGGCACCAGCCTGCATCCGCAGTTGGGGTGTCGAGGCGGTCCCTGGAGGGTGCCGAACACCTTGGGCGGGTTGCCGGTGCCGAAGTGGGCGAAGTGGTCGAACTCCGCACCCAGCGTGCGAACCTGTCCGTGCAGCGCAGCGCACGTCTTGCACGTGCCGGGACGGAAGTGGGTGACCCACATCACCTTCACCACGTACCCGCCCTGCTGCGCGCTCTGGCGGTACATCTCGATCTGCGCGGCCTGGTACCCCTCGGCCCCGGCGGTGGTGATCCCCGCTCGGGCGCGGTTGGCCTGGTTGCTCGCCTGCGCGCGCACGGCGTCGGCCACGCCCTCGGGGGTCAGATCGCTGGCCAGCACCGCCGCCACCATCCGGTCGCCCGCCTCGTTGACGTTGGTGTAGGCGTCGCTGAGCAGCCGGTCGTACAGCGGCTGGCCGACCTCCAGCGCGCTGAGCGCATCGGGTACCTCCATGCCCAGGGTGCGCATGTCCGCGATCGCCTGCTCGGTACCCAGCCGCACGCCCTCGTTCCACGACGCGATGAGGCCGGTCACGGCCTCGTCAGCCGCGCGCTGCCAGTTGTCCCTGAGCGCCTGCTGGACGTCGGGCCGGGCGAGGATGTCGGGGAACTCCCTGAGCGGGTTGTTCGAGGTCACCAGCGCGACGTGGCGGGCGCTCTCGGCGGCGGCTGCCACCCAGCGGGCGCGCGCAGCCTCGAACAGCGGCTGCATGGCCGTGTTGAGCGCGGCGCGCCCTGCCTCGGCGTGGCCGATCACCTGCGCGCTCGGCGTGGCTGCGAGGCGCAGCAGGAGGCGAGCAGCCGCTCGTTCAGCCGAGTCGATCACGTTCGGCGATCCTGTTCATCTCGGCCATGATCTCGTCCAGCGAGATGGTGACCCCGGTGGCGCTGAACTGCTGGAAGCCGCCCATGCCGTCGGGGGACTGGAACTCGGGACGGACCTCCTCCTGCTCCTCAGACTCCTCCTCACCGGACTCGCCCTCGGGGGCCTCCTCCTCGCCAGGTGCACCGCCGCCCTGCTGGAACGCGGCCATCTGCTCCTCGGCCTTCGCCTTCTCCTCCTCCTCGCGCTTGTCCACTGCGTCGTAGTCCACGTCCAGACCCAGCCTCAGGGTCATCTTCTTCTCCATCTCGCGAATCATCTCGGGGGTCAACTGCGAGGACTGCGCAGTGGCCACGGTGGTCAGAAGGTCCTTGAGCACGTCGCGGGACGCGTCGCTGAGCGGCGGGAACTTGAACACGGGGTAGGCCCCGTTCTTGAAGTTCCAGTCGATGTACTTGGGCAGCAGGTAGTGGGTGATCGCCTCGGCGATCTCGTCCATGATCGCCTCGATCGCCATGACGAGGAGGTCGCTGGCCTCGTCCCTGGAGGCGTTGTCGATCAGCACCTGGCGGCTCTCCTTCTCCATGAAGGTCGCGAGCACGCTCTTGGCCATCTGCATGTTGTGGTGGTCGATCAACTTCACGAAGTCGAAGCCGGTCACCCCGTTGAACGGCGCGACCTCGTAGCCGTGCGGGACGGTCATCGCGGTGTTGAACGCGAAGTCGGCGAGCGCCTTCTTGAACGCCTCGCGCTCCCGAGGCTTGGTGGAGGCCGGCAACTTCCCGATGCGCCCGGGGACCGCACCGAACTGCGCGGCGACCTGGGAGATGTAGTACAAACGCTGCTTGACCGTGTGGTGCCAGTGCGCGGCCTCGAAGTACGACACGCCGTAGAAGGGGTTCTCCTCCTCCTGCACCGCGTAGTAGAAGCCCTTCTCCGGCGGGATCCACACGTGCACGGGCTGGCCGTCGGGCTTCTGGGCCACCTGATAGAAGCCCATGTAGTTGCCGTTGTCGTCCACCCGGAAGCGCACGCTCTCGCTGGCGCGATGCGCGATCTTCTTGAGCACCAACTTGCCCTTGAGCGGTCCCTTCTTGGGGACGTAGCGCACCTCCTCGAACGCGCTGAACCCCTCCAGCACGGCGAGGAGGATCTGCCGGAGCACGTGACCGAACGGGATCTCCATGCCGCCCATCTGCGGGGGCAGCGTGAACATCCGGTTGGCGAACAGCACCTCCTCGTCGGCGTTCTTCCCCTCCTCCAGATAATCGGGGGCCACGAACTCGGCCTCGCGCCACGCCGCGCGGATCGGCAGCGTCAGCACGCGGAGAAGTGCCCGGGCCTGGCCGTCGGAGCGGCGCATCTCCACGAGCCGGTCCACGGGGATGGTGGAGAAGTTCTGCGCGACCAACCCGCCGTCGCTCGCGCCGCCGGAGCCGTTGCCGACCCACTCCATCCAGCCGGAGGTGGGCAGCACGCCGGGGACGCCCAGTTCCTCCTCGTCGTTGCTCGGTCGAGGTGTCACGCTCTTGGGGCGCGCCAACTCGATCTGCTCCTCATCGGTGAAGGGCAACGAGTCCTGCTCAGCCATTCCACTGCACCTCCTGGGGACTCATGCCCCATCCCAGCCCGGCGAAGGGATCAGGAGCCTCGCCACCTCCCATGCCGTCGCGCGCGAGCGGAGTGCTGAACAGCCCTGCGTCACCGACGTCGAAGTGGTCGGTCTTGTCCCCGTCGTCCTCCTCGGACCCGCCTGCGTTCAGCGCGCCCAGCACGGCCCCGGCGACGGCATCGCTCTCGTCCTTGGACCCCTTCGGGGGGTGGTCGATCTTGCCGTTGGGGAGCCGGGTCAGGGCCTCGAACTCCCGCAGCACGCGCTCGTGGAAGTAGCCGTCGAAGCGGAACTCGTACATCACGTCGCGCACGGCGGTGTAGGCAGCGTCGTTGGCGTCCACGCTCACGCGCTTGGACTCGATGCCCCACAGTTCGAGGATCTGCATGGTGTCGGCGCTCTGGAAGCGGTCGAAGGTCGCGCTCACCACGGTGAAGCCGCGCTCGATCAACTCGCTGATCAACTGGCGGTACCAACGGATCTGCACCTCGCGCCGGAACGGCTGCGCGCCCAGGTCTGCGGCGAAGGACGTCACGAAGTCCAACTTCACGACGGGCAGGTCATCGAACTCCTCGGAGCGCGAGGCGTCCGAGGGCACCCAGTTCTTCACGTGCGCCATGGCGATCCCTGCCCGGTCACCGCTGATGGCCATGTCGCCGTGGAGCGCGTACAGCGCGCCGGGCACGGGCTGGAAGTCGGGGGCGAACGAGAACGTCGCCTGCCACCCCTCCTGCACGTCCACCGACCGGGGTGCCAGCGACTCGATCCGCTTGTCGCGGCCCCAGGTGTAGGACACCGTCACCGGCTCGACCTCTCGGCGGGTGCCGAAGGCGGCGTTGAGGGCGTAGTCGTTGGAGAAGAACCGGTTGGCCGACGCCTCGGGCAGGCATTCGTACATCGCCCTGGCCGTGACGGCGTCATCCTCGTAGTCGTCCTCGAAGTGCTCGCGGCTCTTGACGCGCGGGTTGACCTCCCACGTCGCGAACGGACCGCTCACCAGCACCTTGGACTTCTCGCCCTTGAGGGTGTTGTCGGCCTCACCCCGGATGCGCAGGGTCTGGATCGCGTCGCCCTTGAACCGGGGGTAGGAGATCGCGGCCAACTTGAAGCACTGCGGGAATCGGGTGCGCCCCGAGGTGCGCATGAGGCGAAGGATGCTCTCGGCGGTCTTGGACGGCTCCCGGCCACCCGAGTTCACGACGTAGCGCTCGACCTCCTCCTTGGTCTTGAACGCGCTGATCTCGTCGGCGATGCCGAAGATGAGGTTCAAACCCTCCATGGTCTCGGCCATCGAGTGGCCGCTCACGGCCTCGATCTGCTTGGCGAAGCGGATCGAGTACTCCACGGGGTCGGCGATGTCGGCGAAGCACGGGCGCTTCATCAGGTCCCGCAGCGGCTTGAAGAACGCGCGGTTGGCCTGGGTCGCGGAGGCGGCAACGTTGAGCGTCTGGATCCAGTCCTGCTCGGGCATCCCGAAGTAGGACTGCGGGCTCTTGAGGCAACTCAGGAGGTTCACCACGCGCGCGTTGGCGACGCGGCACACGTGGTCCTTGCCGCTGCCCTTGCCCCACTCGATCCACGCGAAGTTGATGAAGCGCACCGGCTCCCACTCCGCCCCGAAGGATTCCACCATCGCGGGGTAGGTCGTGGGCAGGAAGATCTGCTCAAGGTGGCGGACCACCCGGTACTGCTCCTCGCTGAGCGGAGGGTTGCCCAGATACGCCCGGTCCTGCACGAACGTGGTGAGGGGTACGGGCTCGATCTCGAAGAACTCCTCGACGTGGGACGTCGGGGAGTCGTGGCCGATCCGCTCACGGAGTTGATCGGCGATCGAGAGCGCGCCACGGGTGGGCACTAGAAGTCCGCCACCTCGAACGCCTCAGCGAACCTTTCACGGAGCCCGTCGGCGACGTCGGGGTGCATGGTGTCCATGACCCCGTTGATGGTGGTCATCACGCCCTTGATGACGTGGTTGCGGATCTCCTCGCGATCCACGGCGCTGCGCGAGGACTTGTGCAGCCCCTCGCTCATCGAGACCCACAACTGCAAGGTCTCCTTGTAGTTGCGGCCCATCAGCGCCCGGGCCTGGGCGTCGTCCTCGCTGCGGGCCTCAAGGTCGCGCAGCCACACGTACAGGTACACCACCCGCTCCACCATCATCTGCTGGAGCACGCCGAAGCCGGGGACCTCGGCCATCTCCGACCGCAGTTGGTGGACGAGTTCGGTGAACAGCGTCCGGTACTCCTCCTGCTGGATCGCCTCCTCGCGGGGCAGCGTCCACATCACGTCAGGAAGCGGAGCGGCCATGGCGATCACCTTCTAGGGGGTCCGGGCCTCCTGCGCCATCGTGACCATCTCGGTCAGGGTGAGGCGCTTGGGGGCAGGGCGGGTCTCGGTCTGTCCATCCTGCATCGGCACAGACGCATCGCGACTCCGCGCTGTCGCCTCGGGCTCCGGTACAGACGCCACCGCGTTGGCGAACATGGTCGTCACCAGCGCGAGGCTGGCGCGCTGCGAGGTCAGGTTGGAGGACAACCGCTGCTCGGCCTCCCACAGCACGCGCATCACGCGCACGAGGTGCGCGGTGGGGACCGCTGCGGCCAGTCGGTCCTTGGACTCCTCGGGGATCGCCACGCTCCCGCCGCTGCGCAGCACGAGGAGATCTCGGGTGTACAGCACGAGATCGTGCACCAGCGCCAGCGCGTCCCCGCTCTGGCGGAACACCGCGTCGGCCACCGTGTGCAGGGTCGCGTGGTCGGTGTTCAGCGCGGCGTCGTACAGCGCGGCGGAGTGGTCCTCCCAGCCGAACATCTCGCGCAGCCGGTCCAGCGTGTAGACCCCGGCGCGGCGAGCCTGGTCGTACATCATCACCGCGTCGCGCATCCCGCCCTCGGCGCGCTGGGCGATCTCGGTGAACACCTCACTAGACACCACCGGGCGCTGGCCCTCCAGCCCCTCGTCGGTGGTGTCGATCATCTCCAAGTGCTCGGCGATCTGGACCTCGGTCAGCCGCCGGAACTCGAACAGCATCGACCGGCTGCGGACCGTCGGCATGATCTTGTTCGGCTCGGTGGTCAGCAGCACGAAGCAGGTGCGCGGGGGCGGCTCCTCCAGCGTCTTGAGCAGCGCGTTGAACGCGGCCTCGCTCATCGAGTGCGCCTCATCCAGCAGCACCACACGCCACGACCCCATGTGGCTCACGCTCACCGCGTCGCGCAGCGAGCGGATGTCGTCCACCAGCCCGTGGCTGGCCGCGTCGATCTCCAGCGCGCTCACGCTGGAGCCGAACTGCACGTCCTTGCACGAGGGGCACGAGCCGCACGCGTCCCCGGCGGTGGCGTCGGAGCAGTTGAGCGCGGCGGCGAGGATCCGGGCGGTGGTGGTCTTGCCAGTGCCCCGGGAGCCGGTGAACAGCATCGCCGGGGGCGGGTCGTCGTGGATCACCATGGCCCGCAGCACGGGCTTGACGTGGTCCTGGCCGACGACCTCGGCGAAGCGGACGGGGCGGTAGGTCGTGGCGGCTGCGGTCACGTTCCGACCTTGGGTCCCGTAGTGCCGTCAGCCTCGATCCAGAAGAACTCACCGTTGATGCCGACAGGTCGGTGCTGCTGGCACCGCACGCACCACGTCGCCCCGTAGTGCTGCGGATCGCGGGCGTAGGTCTCCGCGAGGGGCAGCGCCATCCGGGTCACGGTTCCGCAAGAGTGGACGTAGGAGGATCGAACCGGGCGCACGAACCCCTTGGCGCGCTCCTCCTCGCTCAGCACGAGGTACGCCTCGGCCATCTGCGTCGGTTCGTCATCCACGCCGTGCGTCAAGCGAGGATCGTTGGGATCTGAGGTCAGGCTCACGGGCTCTCCTTGGGTTGGAACATCGGCAGCGCGCGGAGGCGCGCCTCTACGGCCTCTGGAGAGGCGATCTGACGCATTCGGTCCGCGCGGTCCTGCTCATCGCCAACGGCGCTGAGGCGCGACCTGAGCGCTTCTGGGAGGCCGATCTCGCACGACCCGGTGTTGTCCTCGGTCGCCCCCACGTACACGTAGCCCTCGGAGGTCCCGCACTCCTCGCACTCGAAGAACCGGTAGGGCCAGTCCAACTCCGGCTCCATGAGCACGGTCTCGCCGGTCTCGGTGAAGCACACCGGGCAGTACCGGGTCTCGTCGTTGCCGGTCGCGGTCTGCACGTTCACGCGGGTACCAGCCCATCGGCGCAGCGGAAGCACTCGGTGCGCGCGGAGTCGAAGGGGTTCACGGGGGTCGCGGCCCCGCACGTGGCGCAGGCTGGTCGGAAGGCGTCGATCACCGCGTCATCGCTCTCCAGCACCACCTCCATGCGCCGGGCGGGCGTGGCCGACAGGTCCACCCAGGACTTGAGGTCCATGAGCGCGGCCACGACGTCGTAGGGGCTGGCCGCTCCGGTCACGATCATCCGCAGATGCGTCCGGTGACCCTCGGGGACGATCCACATGTCGCGGACCTCGGTGCGCACATCGGTCTCGTGGCGCTGGAGCCCCGTCATCCAGCGCTCGATGCGCACCACCATCGGGATCTCCTCGCCGGAGTCGTAGCGCTCCACGGCCTTCTGGACCTCGGCGCGGGGGTAGGGCATCTCGATGCTGAACAGGCTTCCGGCCACCGCGTCGCGCATCTTCTTGGTCCCGGCGGGCATGGCGATCACCTCGTGCAGCCGGAGGTCGCTCAGACGCTCGTTCATCGCCGCCATCCACTGCTCGGGCTCACCGCGCTTGGGGCGGCGGGTCACGCTGAACTCGACGTAGTCCCGCCCGTGGGTGAGGTCCCGGTAGTCGTTGGTGTGCTCGCCCGCGAACCGGACGGTGCGCTTGGCGATGGGAACCTCTGACAGATACGCCGCACGGCGCACGGCGTAGCGCCAGTAGTCGAAGCCGACCACCCGCTTGTCCTCGGGGATCTCCACGGCGAAGCGGATCGTGGCGGCGGTGGTGCGCTGGTCGATCACCTTCACCTCGCTCAACTCGCCCATGAACTCGCCGTCAGCGCGTCCGATGTAGGCGCGGCGGTGCTGGAGATCGCTGGGGCGGCACACGCCGCAGGTGTTGTGGGTCGGGACGAAGTCGTCGGTGACGTACAGCGACGACGAGGCGCTGACCGCGATGCACTGCGTCGGTTCCACCCCGTCCGGCTCGATGTTGACGAAGCGACGTCCGTGCTCGCGCTGCTTGGCGGTGATCTCCTGCGCCTTGCGGGCGAGGCGGAACACCCGAGGCCCGCCAGGGCGCTGATACACGAACGCCCTCCACGCGGGAGCGAAACCGGTCTCCTTGAAGGCGGTGGTGACACGCAGACCGAGCGAGCGGGCGAGCCACACCACGTCCTCATGCAGCGCTCGACTGATGGTCACGTGCTCTGCCATGCCGTTCGGGGCTGCCGACCCGTCGGTGTCCATCAGCCCTTGGAGCACCGCGAGGCGGACCTCTGCGGGGGCGACCTTGTACGCCGTCGGCACGACCTTGTCCCGACCGTGGGACGGGTACAGCCCCTCACTGCGCAGCAGCGCCGTCATCCCCGTGATAGCGACCTCGCGATGCGCACCCTTCGAGGGACGCTCCACCAGCGCCGCGCCCGGCGGCAGCGCCTGCTCCAGCGCGTCGATGATCTCGGGGTCCGCGCTGGAGAACGTCGGGGTGTGGTCTGCCGTGAGCGACCCGTCGCCCAGCAGCGCCCCGACGAGGTACGGATCCAGCCTGCCAGTGAAGTCCCCGAGGTCGGTCGCGGACAGCGCGTCGGCCCTGACGAGGCGAGGCATCCGCCACGACGGGAGGGCGCGGATCTCCTCGGTGGTCAACACCTTGTCGCGCATCTCGCCTGCGACCCGCATCTCGATCTTCCACAGATGGTCGCCGGTCGCACGCACCTGCGAGCCGTCGCTGAACGTCACTCGGTACACCGCCCGCTCACCCTGCGGGTACACGCCCACGACGTGGCTGATCTCGCCCTCGGGATCCACCACCGCGTCCCCGATGCACAGCGAGCCCATCGGGACGAACCCCGACGGGGTGAGCACCTGAGAGGTCAACGGCTGCGCCTTGCCGTAGCAGCGGTCGTCACAGCGCTCGATCCACTCGTTGCCGCCCACGGCCTCGGCCATGTCCCCGTCGTAGGTCTCGGCGCTGGTCAACTCCAAGAACTCGCGCATCTGCTGGTAGGAGAGCCACATCATCTCGGGGTTGATCGCCTGATCGATCATCTCCCACCCGAACATGTCGGCCTTGTCCCGCTCATCGAACAGGTCGGCCAGCCCGTTGTGGAACCCGTGCGCGCGCAGCCGGTCCTCGATGCCCTCGCGCAGCCCCCGGGGTGCGCCGCCCCAGCAGCCGGACTCCTTGTCGGCCACGGCCTCGATCATGGCCAGCCCCGCCTCGCGGCTCGCGCGCTGGGACCCCTGGAAGAACGCGTAGCGGTCCCGTGCGGCCTTGGCCCCCATCTTCACGCTGATGCGCAACTCCTTGAACTGCTCCCACACCTCGCCCAGGAACCAGTTGGGGTTGGTCGGCGCGAACCACTGCATGGGCGTGTTGGCCTCGATCAGCAGCGGGGTCCACGAGAACTGGATCTTGGTCTTGGCCCCGAGGGAGTCACGGATCTCCGCGAGGTCGCGCGCGAGGTCGAGGATGCTCAGGATGTCGCCCTCCGCCTCACCGGGCAGCGAGGCGATCATGTACAACTTCACCTTCCCGATCCCGGCGTGGATCGCCCGGGTCACGGCCAACTTGATCTCCTCGTCGGTCACGCCCTTGCCCACGAGGTCGCGCATCCGCTGGGAGTTCCCCTCCACCCCCAGGGTCACGGCGTTCATCCCCGCGTACGCCTGGAGCAGCGCGTAGTCGTGGTCCCCGGTGAAGTCGTCCACGCGCATGGAGGAGGCGTCCACCTCGTCGGTCACCTGCTCCAGCAACTCCTTCACCAGCCGCTTCTTCTGGGTATGCATCGGGAAGTCGGGACCGAACGGCGCGACGTGCATGGACCCGGTGTTGGCCACCAGCCCCTTGGCCTGCGCCACGGTGGTCTCCACGCTGCGCTGCCGGTAGGGCTTCTGGCGGTACGTCAGCGCGCAGAACGAGCACCACGCGGGGCAGCCCCGCTGGACCTCCAGCGCAGCGGCCACGCCCGACCCGGGGTCGGAGTACAGCAGCGGCGGGTTGTCCAGCGCCGGGACGTTGTCGAGGTCGCTCACGAAGCGCTTCACCACGGGCGCGCGCATCCCCGGGAGGGTGGCCTTCCAACTCGCCACCTGCTTGGACTCCCGGGTCTCCCCGCCCTCGAAGTTCACCGCGTGCACGCTGGGGCGCTCGGCGTAGGCGTAGTCGATCTCGTACCAGCGCGGGAAGTACAGGAACCGGAACTCCCGGGCCATGTCGGCGTAGCACCCGAGGCGGTCCTCCTGCCACCGCCCGATGCGCTTGTACAGCGCCACACGGTCCATCACCTCGCCGATGCCGGGGTTGTCCTCCCCCTCGTCCTCAGCCTCCCCGCACCACCACGCGTCCACGACGTTGGCCAGCACCTCGGGCGCGCCGTAGGACTGCCCGCCCACCATCACGAACGGCCAGCGCTCGGGATCGGCCCAGCGACCGGTCTGGGGCTTGCCCCGGACCTCGATCTGCTGCCAACTCACCGGGATCCCGCTCATCTGGAGTTGCTTCACGAAGTTCACCGCGAGCACGGGGTACGACACGCTGGAGGCGATGACGTCGAACTCCCCGATCGGGCGGCGGCTCTCCACCCCGAAGATCGGCATGTCGGCGGACTCGAAGGTCTTGAGGTCGCGGATCGTGGCCGGGAAGTACGACCGGTCGCACAGATACCTCTCGTCGTGCTCGTTGACCGCGCGGTACACCGTAGGGATCGCCACGTTGCCTGCGGCCTGGTCGTAGGCCCAGCACGCGAACAGGCACACGTGGAGGTCGGTCTCGGTCCACTCCCGGCGGTAGGAGTTGGGCTCATCGCCCAACAGTTGCTGAGGCCGGTCCATGCGGTGCTCGTTGGCCTTCACGAAGGCCGCGATCTGCTCGGGGGTGCGCCACTTCATGTCGCCAGGCTAGACACTCGGGTCTGCCCTGCCTCCTGCTCGAAGCGATACGCGGTGTCCACGTAGGCGGCGAAGGTCGGGTCGTGCGTCACGAGGATGACCTGCACGTTGGTGGAGTCCACGAGTTCGCGGATGAACTCGCCCAGCCGGGGGACGTACTCCTCGCTCAACTGGGCGAAGGACTCGTCCAGCACGAGCACCCGCTGGGTGTCCTTGCGCAGCAGCACCAGCAACAGACGCAGCAGGAACCCCACGACCACGGCGACTCCGCCGCCCCGGGCGTCCATCACCGGGGTCTCGACGGTGGCCTCCCCGATCTTGGACCGCACGACGAACTCGTACTGCTGCGCCTTGGCCTTCTGCTCGGCGATGATGTGGAAGGTCATCTCCTCCCCGAACACCGTCTGGAGGCCGTGGGTCACCAAGGTCTCGACGCGGTTCACCACCTCAGCCTGGCGCTGCTCCCCGAAGCGCAGCAGCACCTCGGCAGCCTGATCCAGCGCCGTCAGACGTCGCTCAAGATCATCCACGCGGGTCACGGCCTGCTTGCCCTGCACCGCCAGCGCACGGGCCTCCCCGACGCGGCGCTGGTGGCGCTGATCGAAGGAGGCGATCGTCATGTCCAAGGAGTCCAGCATCACCCCTTGTACGCCGACGGCCCCCCGATCGTTCGAGGGGCCGTGAGAAGCGGAGCGGGCTAGGCGGCGCGCAGAGCGGCGAGAGCGGCGGCACCGGCCTCGGTGGTGACGGGGACGTCATCGCAGCAGCAGCCGCAGTCCAGCAGGGCGTTGATCCAGCCGGTGGCCTCGACCTTGGCCAGGTAGGCGGCGAGGGTGGCGACCCGGTTGGCGACCAGCATCTCGGCGGCAGCCTTCCGACCGCCGCAGTTCTTGACCAGCGCCGCGAAGCACTTCTCGAAGTCCGCCAGCCCGACCACGGCGGCGTTCATCTCGCCCATGGCCAGCAGCCGGTTCAGCCGCCGCTTGGCGTTCGCGGCCAGCGCCACGTAGTCCGCCCGGGTGTTGACTCCTGCCAGGAAGTCTGCGAACCGGGTCATCTCGAACTCATCCACGATGGTCTCCTCAGCACTCCTGCCGGGGGATCTCCCGACACCCAGAACAGTACACGCTGAGGAGACACGTGTCAACCTACTGCGCGGCTTCTTCCGCGTCGATCTTGAAGTCCTTGATCTCACATGCGTCCGTTGTGCAATAAGCCTCGCCCACGGCGTCCAGCGCGTCACCGCCGTACAGCGCGGCCCAGTCCAGCGGCAGCCGGTCGATCGCGCTCGCGGCCTCGTACTCCTCGTCGGTCAGGTTCTCGTACGGCATCTGCTCGTAGGACCCGGTGTCGATCTTGAGGAACGACACCGCCTTGAGGCGACCCTCGAACATCCGCAGCAGGACGGGCAACTGCGCGCCCTCCTCCTCGTGGAAACTGAGCGTGAGGCTCACCGCGTTGTCGGCCCACCAGCGCTGCGCCATCTCCGCGAGCCCGGCCTTCTCGTACACGCTCACCTCGCGCTCGGTGCGCACGCCCTGACCCCGCAGCGGGATCTCGGCCACCCAGGTGGTCTCGTCGTAGATCATCTCGCCCTCGTCGGTGCGGAAGCGGGCGGGTTCGACGGTGTACCCGGCGTCGCGCAGCGCCTGGCCGATGGGGTCCCCGGCGCGGAGGCGGATCCGGCGAATGTAGGTGTCGCCCACGGGCCAGTGCGCGCCCGGGCTCACGCCCGCCAGCAGGCTCACGGTGCCGCTGGGCTTGACGCTGGTGACCTTGATGCTCTCGCGCACGCCCAGCCACTCGCTGTACGTGGTGTCCCAGCGCTTGATCGTGGCGTACCCGGAGTCCATCCACCCGGCCAACTCGTGCCAGTCCCGCAACTCCACGAAGTCGGCCATGCCGCTCATCGAGGCCCCGATGCGGCGGTTGCGCTGCATCACGGCGTTGGTCTCGGGCCAGTGCGTCGGGAGCAGCGTCACGGCCTTGGCGTACATGAACGCGAACTTGAGGGTGCGGAGGTAGTCCTCCATGTCGGTTGCGCGGGTCGGGAAGGTCTCCACGAGCGTGCAGCACTCGTAGGACTCCAACGTCTGCTCGGCGCAGGGGTTGGTGCCCTTGGCCCGGTAGTCGGCGTTGGTCGGCTCATCCGCCAGACGCCCGTGGCTGCGCTGGAGGTCCATGTACACGAACCCGGGCTCGCCGTTGAACAGGATCGGATCCACGAAGCGCTGGTAGTCCATCCCGACCTCGGCCATGACGCTGTTGTTCGAGGCGTTCGCCCACGCCGCGCGCTCGGGGTTGATCCTCCAGTCCTTCAACTCGATGAAGTCCTTGTCGTCGTTGCGGCCCAGCGCCAACTCCGCTGAGCGGCGCACGTTCCCGGCCACCACGCACACGCCGATCATGTTCTGCACGTCGGTGATGTCGCGGCTGGTGAGCAGGCTGCCCGCGCGGCCCTCGAAGGTCTGGCGGATCCGGGTGTGCAGGTCGATCAGAGGGGTCACGCCTCCGGCCTTGCCCCCGAAGCCCAGGATCTCGGTGTCGCGCGGCCTGATGCCGTCGTACACGAACTGCACCTCGGGGTGGTTGGGCTGGAGGTAGGACCGGATCAGCGCGGCGGTGGACGCCACCCATCCCTCGCGGGTGTCGCTGATGACGTACCGGGGTCCGTCCCAGGGGCTGGAGACCGCGCGCAGCACATCCTCGGTGCTCAGGGGCCACACGTCGAAGGCCCCGGTACCGATCTGGGCGATGGCCTCCTCGGGGTCCTGGGTGCTCAGCAGGTGCTCGACCTCGGGCAGTTCCCCGTGCTTGATGGGCTGGTGGATGTCCAGCCCGCACTCCGCGCCCAGGGTGTCGAAGCCCACGCCCACCCCCAGCATCGACGCCTCCATGAGGAAGGCGAACGGTCGGGACGGGTCGCCCTGGCACATGTCCTCGGTGCTCACGAAGGCGCAGTTGCCGGTGAGGATGCCCTGCGCGAGCGTGAACGTCGCGGTGGCCGGGACGACGGCGCAGTACACAGTCTCAGGTTCGGGCAGCGCCTCGATGGCCACGACCTTCCACGCCCGCTCGGTGTCGCGGGTCAACACGTGCTTGACCAGCGGCGCGGTGCGCGGCCCGTAGTTGGTCTCGCGGTCATCCTCGCTGCGGCCCACGTACAACCACCCGGCGAGGGCTGCGTGGCGCTCAAGCCACGTCTGCGCCTCGCTGCGCGAGGAGGCGAGGGCCACCGACCCGCTGGCCGTGATCGACCCGTCTGCGGCCATCCAGCCGTCCATGAAGCCGCTGAGGTAGGTGGGCGTGCGTCCCTCGGGCAGCGCCTTGAGGTCGTCATCGGAGTGGACCACGCACACCGGGGCTCCCCACGAGGAGGTGTAGCGGGCACCGCCGGGGAAGCGGTGCTCCCACTTCTCGTCCGCGCCATGCAACGGAGCCTCGTACCGCCGGGCTGAGTGCGTGGCGACGTTGCCGTCCCCGAACACGAAGCCGTGCCGCCACCCCGTCAGGTACTCCTCGGAGTGCTCACCGCCGGGCGTCTTGGGGTCGGGGTCGTGCTCGACCTCGGCGACCTGCGCAGGCACGGTGTCGCCCGCGATCAGCGCCGTGGTGACCGTGCCATCGGTGAGGACCCAGCGATGGTCCGGGGTGGCCTCGATGACGTGCCTGACGTTGGACCGGCTGAGCCGCCATCCCTCGCTCCGGCTGTTGGGCATCGCCGGGGCGAAGGTGATGCGGTGGAGCGGCTGGGATCCGAACGCACGGACCTCCGCGTCCAGCCACCCCTTCTCGGTGGCCACGCGCACAGTCTCGCCCTCGGCGTCAGCGAGGGTGCGCACCCCGTCCTCGGTCACGAACTCCGTCGTGCCAGCGAAGCAGTTCTGGAGGGCGGCGCTGTTGCCCTCCTCGTGCACGAACGGAGTGCCCATGACCCACAGACCGCGCCCGGGTGGCGTCCACTTGAACTCGAACAGCCGGGTGTACGCCTCCTGGGCGGACTTCTGGCCGCGCTCATCGCTCCACGGCAAACGGTTCTGGACGCAGTGGTCCTTGAGGATGGAGAACATCCCGTTGATGACCCGCTCGCAGGTCTCGAACCAGCGCTCCTTGGTGCCGTCGGCCTTCTTGCGGCTGTAGGTGCGCAGGTAGGTGATCTCCCCCAGGGAGTTGCCCACCGAGTCGGTGTACCCCCACTTCGGCTTCACCTGCTCGAACTCGGCGACGAACGAGGGGGTCAGTTGGAACGAGAGCATGGCGGGGTCGCCCTTCCTATGGAGGTGTGTGGCAGCAGGAACTAGACCCCGGTGTCCGTGCGCTACATGGGTCGGGGTCGCCCCATGAGCATCGGCGATTCAGCCGACGTACTCGCGGCGGATCTGCACGAGTGTCGCCAGGAGGCCACTGTCGTCGTCACGCAGCAGCAGCGGAGCCTTCTGGGTCTTGGTGTCCTCGCCCAGCCACAGCCTCATGCTGCGCTCGGGCGCGCTCAGGAGCAGGTCGATCAGATGCTCGTGCTGGAAGGCGACCTCGCGCTTGGGGCCGCTCCAGCGGACGATCAGCGCCTCGGTGGAGGCGTTGCCCATGCGGTCGGAGCAGCGGATCATCAAGCGGTTGGACTCCAGCCCCAGGACCACGCCCCCGGTGTCCTCGTCGGCGGTCACGCGCACGCGCTTCACGGCGTCCACGAAGTCGTCCCGGTCCACCCACAACTCCTGATCGTTGGCGAGCGCGGGCTTGATCAACACCTCGTCCACGTTGGGGAAGTTCGCGACCAGCCGGTTGACGAGGAACACGTCGTCACCCACGGCGAACACGAGGTGGTCGTCGGTCTCCGCACAGCGGAACGAGGTCGCCTCGGTGGTCTTGAGCAAACGAAGCAGATCCTTCACCGCGTGCACGGGGATCTGCATGTCGAGGGGGAAGTCCTGCTCGATCTGGACGAAGCGCGCGCCGTCGGCGGCTCGGAACCGTCCGTCGCTGATGTCCACCATCATCAGGTTGGCGCGGACGGTATCGGTGCCTGCGGCCTTGGCCACGCGCCCCAGAGTGGCCACGAAGGGCTCACGGTCCACGTCGTGCCATTCCAGCCCGTCGAGGGTGGGCAGGGAGGGGTAACTCGACTCCTCGCCCGTACGGAGCCTCCAGCGCGTCGGAGGGGCCTGGATGTCCAGTTCCCCCTCGCGCAGGGTCACCGTGGCGTCCCCGTCCTTGGCCTGGTTGGCGATCGCCACCAGCCGCTTGCCGTCCACCAGCACCCGTCCGGGCTCGGTGATGCTCACGATCCCGCTGGAGGCCAGCAGGGTCAGTTCGAGGTCGGTGCTCACCATGCGCAGTTCGTCGTCGTGCGCCTCGATGAGGAGGTTGCGGAGCACGTCCTGCACCGAACTCCCCCGGGGCAGCACGCTCGCGGCCTTGTCGATCAGCGCCTTGAGCACGAACACCTTGGTCGTGAACTGCATCAGTTCAGCACCTCGGTGAGTCGCTTGACCTCGGCCTGCACCTCGGCCTCGATCGCCTCGGCCTTGGCCCGGGCGTCGTCGGGGCTCTCGGCCCCCAACTCCTTGAGCCGGTCGAACGCCTCGGCCTTGGACTTCTCCGCCTCCTCGGCCTGGGCGCTCAACTTGATCGCCTCGCGCTCGCGCGCCTCGGCCTGGGAGCGCAGGGTCTGGATCTGGGTGTGCAGGTCGGTCATGGTCCTTGTACGCCTCAAGCCTCGGGTTCGTCCACGGCCTCGGCACGTCGCCGGGCGGTCTCGGCGAAGTTCACCCGGTTCTTGCCAAACGCGTCCTTGGCGTGGGCCAGCGCGAACTTCGGACACCACGCCTTGGCCTCGCACCACGAGCAGCCCTCGTTGTCGCGCTTGGGGCTCCACTGGTCGCGCATCATCCCGTGCGCAGCCTTGATGATCCGCTGCATCATCACCCGGCGGTGGTCGTCGTTCACCGCGACCGGGATCAACTTCTCGCTCAGCAGCGGAGCGATGAAGCCGAACTCCCGGGGCTGGGTGTGGTCGCCCCACCAGTGCCCCCACGCGATGTCGTAGAAGATCGCCTGAGCGGCGGTGGAGCGGATGTAGCCCCGGTTCTCGGTGGTCTTGAGGTCGTACAGCCGGAAGTTGCCCTCGTCGTCACGCACCACGATGTCGATGCCGCCGGTCAGCAGGATCCCCACGCGCTCGCCGTTGAGGCCGGGGATGCCGACCCACACCTCGAACTTCTTCTCGGGCTCGAACTGGTAGGGCGCGACGTGCTCCAGCAGGATCGGCTCCAACCGCTGCGCGGCGAGGACGCACTTCTCCAGCACAGCGGCGCGGTCGGCCCGGGCGTTGCCGTTCCAGCGGATCGTGTACTCGCTCGCCTCGCTGCTCGGGTCGCACATGCGATCCATCCACTCAGGGATGAGCCGGACGAGTTCGCCGGGGCGCGCGCCCTCGTTCAGCCACTGGCGCTCGGCGCTGTCCACCACGTTGCCCGCCAGGAACACCCTGCCGTTCACGGGTCGGGTCTCGCGGCGCACGTTCCTCAGATGCCTCTGTGGGCAGTCCTCCCAGCGCTTGAGACCGGACCACGAGATCTTGATGCAGGGCTTGCCCGTGGCTGGAGAGATCGCTATGGGTGTAGCCATCGCTTGATCCTCTCTAGGCCAGCGACCTTCACCGTGACCGTGCTCACGCGAGGTACGCGCTCTCGGCCTCGATGGACTCGACCTCGGGCTTCTTCTCGCTGTAGCGCGGGTTGATGACCACCGCCGGGATCTCCAGCCCGTCGTAGATATCGTCGGCTGCGGGACCCCAGTCCTCGACCACGAAGTGGATGTCGGCATCGGGGAAGCGCGCCATGAACTCCCGCAGGTAGGCAACCTTCATCGCCCCATTGGAGCGGGTCTCATCTGCGCGGCGCATGAGGAGGAAGTCGAAGGGCACGTCGTGCTCATCGAGTTGGACGCGGACCTCTCGCTCGGCCTCCTCGTTCGCGCCGGTCAGCACGACGATGACCACGCCCTTGCGGTGCAGTAGCCGCGCGAGCGCGATCGTGCCGTGGTTGGGCAGGTCGAGGTCGCACGCCTTGGAGTAGGCGACCCAGTCCGTCGCGTCGCGGTCCTCGCGGTTGATCAGACCGTGCCGTCCGCTCGTGTCGAACAGCGTCGAGTCCTTGTCGAACACCACCACGTCCATCAGTTGTCTCCCTTCCACGCGAACTCGGCCAGCATCGCGCTCACGTGCGCGGGCACCTCGTCCAGCGGGATGTTGTTGTCGAACTCGAAGTCGGCCTCGATGTGCTCCAGCACGCTCTCGCTGGCGTGCGCGTCGCCTCCGGTGCCGTCGCGGCGGATGCGCACGAGCACGCCGCCCTCCTCCGCGATCCACGCCGCCTCGTTGGGGAAGCGGACGTCGGTGATCACCACGCGCGAGATGTCGCGGATGCGGCGGCTCACGATCGACACCCACACGTCGGGGTCGATGACCTCCCGACCCACCTCGGTACCCAACCGCTGGAGCGTCCTGCGGACCTCGGGGTGCTTCTTCGCCTCCTCCATGGATCCCAGCCGGGCGATGACGTCGCTCAGCCGGAGCGGCTTGTCCGAGATCTCCCCCGCCGACACGATCGGATCCAGCGCGAGAGCGGCGTCCTTCACGGCGTCGGCGAACGCGAACCGGGCGAAGTTGTGCCGGTTGATCAGCACCCGGCCCACGGTGTCCTTGCCGCAGTTCATCGGTCCCATGAGTCCCACGATCACGTGTCGCTCACCTCGTGGCGGTGCTGGGTCCAGCCGGTGAAGTTGCCACGGCGTCCTCGCCCATCGCGCTTCTGCCGGAACGGCGTAGCCACGTGCTCCAGCGGGGAGTTCCCACAGATCACGACCTGGCCGTTACGGCGGACGACCACCAACCCTGTGCTGACAGTCGGGCACCAGACCTTGCCGGTGTAATGCTCCACCGACGTGTTGCGCCGCCCCTGGTTGACGACCGGATCGGTCACAGTGTGGATCGACAGGCGGAATCGTCCATGCTCGTAGACGCCGTCGCCAGCCCGCGACCACGACAGACCAGCGTGCAGCAGCAACTGCTCGATGGCGTCCCGCAGCGGCTCGCTGGTGGTGTCGTAGACCCACGTCTTGCGCTTCACCGAGCCGTCGGAGTTGCGAAGCCCGTCAAGGATGGCGAGGGACTGCTTCTGGTTGAAAGTGCCAGCCAGGATCTTGCGATCTTCGTCGTCGTAGAACGATGACCGGAACTTGCGACCCACGTCCTCGACCGCGAAGGCGTAGGTGCCACCCGCCTGCTCCAGCAACGGCCAACCCAAACGATCAGCGAGGTGGCGGAGGAAGATGATCTTGCGAGGCACCCGAAGGTGGAACGTGATCCGGTTGGGGTTGTAGTCCGCGTGTCGGGCAGCGTGGCCATCGCCCAGGAAGAACCCCACCAGGGTCAGTAGCGCGTCGTGGTCATCGGCGTAAGGCAGGTGGTCCATCTTCACGTCAGGGGCGTCGATCAGCGGAGCAGCCTTGTGATAGCGCACCATCGACTTATCCCCGAGGTGGCGGGCCTCGACCACCCGAGGTGTCTTCCACACGATCCCTCCCGCCCCGTGATTGGACCGCTGCGACACCCACATGCGGTGGTTGGGGGTGACCAACAGATCAACCTTGGGATGCTCGATGCGGTGCATCGGGCCGTCGTAGTCGTAGGAGTGGATCGCACGCGGCTGCTCATAGCGAAGCGTGCCTGCCTCGGCGTCCCACACCCCCACCACGTCAGCGGTGGTGATCTCGGACAGAGGACGGAACCCCCGATCGGTCAGGATCTCGGTCTGGTCGTCGTAACAGGCGTGCATCGGGTCGGCGGTCACGAGCCGGTCGTACAGGGCGAGGTCGGCGGTGATGTCGCGCTCCCCGTCGTGGGTCAGATACGACACGCGGGCGCAGCGTGCCGCACTCACGCGCTTGCGGAGACCCACGGGGTCCTTGTTCTCGGGCTTTCCCGCCGTGCGGGCCAGCACGTCGTAGTCCTCGTCGGGCTGGATCAGCGGGGTGTGCCACTCGCCAGGCTGGAGCAGGGTCGGATCGCTGTGCAGGTACGCCTCGCGCATGGCCTCAGCAGCGACCCGGATCTCAGGCTGAGCGAGGGGAGAGCAGCGCTGGTGCCAGAAGCCCTCCCAGTCGGTCGCGCTGATGATCGCGGTGTTCCACATGAAGGGCTCCAGCACACGGTTCGCGACCTGCTTGTGGACGCCCAGATTGATCATGGTCTGGGCAGCGGTCACTGCCTCATCGCGGGCACGCAGCCACGTCTGCCTGGCAGCCCACAACTCGTGGCCCTCCAGCGGCGCTCCTGCCTGCATCCCGCGCTGGTTGGAGCCGAACTCCACCGGCATGGCCGGGCGCTCCATGACGCGCTCCACCTGCTTCTCGATCGGCACGGCCCTGCTGCTCGCGGAGTTGCGCGAGAGCATCCGGTGTGTGTTGAACTCCGCCAGCACGAAGCGGTGGTGGGTCACCTCGAACGTGGTGAGCCGGTTCCCCTCGGGGCTGATCGAGTCCGCCAGCACGCGCGCCTGCACACGGTCGCGTCCATCGCTCCACTCGGTCACTGCCGGACCTTCCTGCGCGCCACGGGCGCGAGGGGCTTGATCGCGGCTGCGGCCTCCATGAACTCGTCGGCCAGCATGTGCGCCTGCCCCAGCACCGACATGACCAGCGCCCAGTCCTTCGGTCCGTGATCTCGCGAGTCGAACTCGCCCTCCGCCTCCATCGCCAGCCTGACGATGTGGCGGTACCCGTCCGTTCCGTCGTCCTTGCGGGAGTACCGGGCCGACACGGTGATCTCCACGCCGTCGGGCAAGCGCTGGTTCAGCGCCTCGATGTGCGCCTGGAACTCCGCGCTGAGCCACTGCTGCACCGCCTTGTCGTAGCGGTTCTTCACCACGTCGGGGTGGAGGGTCACGAAGTCCTTCCACGTGCCGACCAACTCCTTGGCGTCCATCACCTGCTCGCGCCCCTGGGCCTCCAGCACCCGGCCCTTGCCGTCGTGCTGGTGCACCTGCACGCGAAGCCCGGGGCGTCCCGTGAGGTAGCCGCTCCGGGGCGCGGACTTCACCGACTTCTTCCACGGGTCCTCGGGAGCAGGCTTGCCTCCCGAGATGTCCACGATCGTGACGGCGGTGCCGTCCACGTGGCGCTGCCAGCGGCTGTGGATCTCCCCGCTCGCGTCGGTCTGGACGATGACGGGCTTGCCGTCAGCGGTGGCGTAGGTCACGCCCTTCTTGATGTCTCGGGTCCTCATGCGTTCATGGCCTCCTCAAGGCACTCACGGATCTCACGGCGGGTGTCCTCGCCGATGGCGGTGTTGGCGGCAACCTCGGCCAGCACGCTCTCGACGCTCACCTGGCCCAACTCGGTCTCGTTGACCTGGGACAGGAACTCGTCCAGCCGCACGGCGCGGTTCTGCTCGGCCTCGTGCTGGGCCATGCGGAACACCTCGCTGGCGGGCTTGACGCTCTTGAGCGGGATGGCCTCGAAGGGGATGTCCTGCTGGTCGTCGTACAGCGTGACCGCGACCTCGCGCTTCACGTCGTGCTCGGCCAGCGACCCGCGCGTCAGCGCCCCCTGGTTGCAGAACAGCGTCTTGCCAGACGACGAGGTGAAGGTGCCGTAGCGGTCGTGGATGTGGCCGAAGTACACGTGCGCGCCGGGGAACGCGTCGGGGACGCCCATGTCCTCCTCCCACTCGTCGGCGGAGAAGTGCTCGAACAGCGGGCGGTCGTCGTTGGGGAAGATGCTCGCGTGCGCCACGCACAGCCCCGCAGGACCCTCGCGCCACGCCGTACCCCACACCTCGGGAAGTTCGGCCCACTCCTGCAAGTAGGGGACCCCGTACACCACGCCGTCGCCGATCTCGCACTCCCCCATGAGCCGGTTGAGGCCCGCCTCGAACAGCACCCCGAGAGGCTGGTTGGGCAGGGACGAGAGCCGGTCGTGGGTCATGTCGTGGTTGCCGGGCACGACCCACCACGGGACCGGTGCGGGCTCCATCACGTCGGTGATGAACCGGTGCACCATCCGGTGGGAGTTGCGGCTGGGGGCCTTGATGTGGAACAGGTCGCCCGCCTGTACCACCGCATCCACGCCGTGCTCGGCGGCGAGCGCGTTGCACTCGGCCAACTTCGCGAACACCTCGTCGGTGTAGTTCTCGGTGCGCATCGACGGCGGGCGGTCTGCCAGATGCACGTCACCCACGATCAGCAGCCTCATGCCGCGTCCTCCCACTCGCGACCGCAGGTCGGGCACCCGTGGTCCTTCAACAACTCCTGGGCCTGCTCGCGGAGTTCGCGTGCACGAGCCTCGTGCTCGGCGGCGAGCGCGGTGGCCTCCTGGGCGATCTCCTCGTGCCGGTCGGCGGCGTCCGCTGCGGCACGCAACGCGGTGGCCTGCTCCTGGCGGGCCAGCAGCGACGCGACCTCGTCAACAGACACTCCCGGCAACGCCTGCTGCTCGTGGATCGAGGCCAGCCGATCGCTGTGGTACGTCGCGTCCTCGGCGGCGCGGCGGAACGCCGTGGCCTGCGCGGCGCGCTCGGCCAGCACCTCGATCTCGGCGCGGTCGATCGTCACCAGCGCAGCCTGGCGCTCGGCAATCAGGTCGGTGGCCTTGGCCACGCGCTCAGCGCGCTCCACAGCACGCAGGAGGTCATCGCGGTGCTGGACCTGCACCGCGAGCGAAGCGCGGCTCTCGCGGGCGCTGGTGAGCATCTGATCGTGCTCCCTGAGATCGCGGTACTGCTGGAGCGCGTCCTTGAGCCGATCGCGTTCCTCGCGCGCGCTCTTGACCTTGCCCCCGACCTCCTTGCGCCGACGGTTGGCCTCGCGGCTCGCCTCGTACAGCACGTTGACCTGGGTGAGGTCTCCCAGCACCTTGGCCACGGTGGTGCCGGTCTCGCGCAGCAGGAACGGCGCGTCGAACTGCCCGGCGAAGTTGAGGTCGATCCCCTGCACCTCGGCGAACCCCATGGCCACCGACACCTCGTCAGGGACACTGGTGGAGCACTTCGTGAACTTCTCCGGCGCGGTGTCCTCGCGGCGCAGCACGTACTCGCTGGTGCCCTTGCCCCGCCGCACAGCCACGGTCACGTCGCCGATGTCGGCTGCCACCGTGGCGATGGTCTGGCCCTCGGTCACGTACGACGTGCCCCGGGCGTTGTGCGCGAGAAGTTGCAGAGCGCGGACCACCGCGCTCTTGCCCGACGAGGACCGCCCCACCAGCGCGGTGAAGCGGCCCATGCGGAGCCGCACATCGGTGAGGCTCTGGAAGTTCTGGATGCTGACGCGGTCGATCACGTCACCTTGTACGCCTCACGACCCCCAGGTGTGCAACTACGAGGTGATGAGGGATCCCGCGCCGACCAGCACACCGACGGCGACGGCGATGACTGAGGCGGGCAGCAGGTAGCGGTTGATCACGAACAGCGCTACGACGGCCAGGATCAGCCCGATGAGGACGAGGAGGGTGCCGAGACTCATCGAGGATTGCCGTACCCGAAGTCGGCCCCGCCGTGGTCCACGTCGTCCACGCCCTGGTACAGCGAGGGCTTGTCCTTGTCGGCCTTGGGCGCGCCGTAGCCGAACCCGGTGCCACCGGTCGCCTCGCTCGTGGAGGACGTGGTGTCGGCCCCGGGGGTGGGACCGGGCTGGGACTCCGAACGCGGCTCGGCGTCAGCCGGGCCGGTCTGGGACGGTCCGTCGGGGGCCTCGGCGTCCTCGTTCTTGCGGGTGGGGTTGGTCGTCGGCATGATGCGCTCCTTCTTGAGGTCGAGGTGAGGAAGAATCACCAGCATCGACTCTAGGCATCGGCCTGGTCCAGCCCCGACCTCACGCCTCGTTGGTGTGCATCCAGCCGGGGTACTCCACCTGCTCCTCGTGGCCGCAGGGGCACACCATCAGCGCCGGGGGCACGTCGTACACCTCGTCCATGGTCTCGGCGTCAGGGACGTGCCACACCCCGTCGAGGTCCAGCCCGCACTTGGTGCACTCCACCAGCGCGCGCAGCAGCACTACGTGGGCTCCCCGGGGCACGGACCTGCTGCCGGGAGGTACTGCTCGCACACGAAGCACATCGGCCCCTGCCAGTTGGCATCGCGGCCCTCGATGTCGAGGGTGGGCTGGCCGACCTCGTCAGGCTCCAGCGCGATCACCCCCACGAGCGCAGGCACGTGGGGGCGGGGGGTCTGCACCGCCGCAGCGGAGATCTTGGATTCGATGCTCATGGTGATCCTTGTACGCGCCTGGGGCCGGATCCTCACAAGTCCAGCCCGTAACGCTTGAAGCGGGCCAGCGCGTTCTTGCGCCCGCGCCGGTCGCTGGGGGTGCCCGCCACCACGATCGGTGGGACGGTCTTGTCCGGGTGGAGGAAGGTGATGTGGCCCTTCTTGGTGGGCTCCACTCGCCAGCCCGCCTTCTTGGCCACCCGTGCCCACTTCTTCACCTCGGGGTCTTGCATCATGCACCGCCTCGTCCGGCCAGGACCCTCCCGGCCTTGCGAGACAAGTGTAACTCATGCAGGTGACACGTGTCAACTATCCTCCGAGGAGCGCGTCGATCTCATCGCTGAGCGCCGGGTCCTCCTCGCCGGGGGCGTCCTGCTCCCGGGGGTCGGGAACCTCCAACACCAGCAGTGCGGCCACGACGTGGGCGCAGCCCCACACCCGGGCAGGGCAGTCGCACGTCACCACCCTGCCGCTGATGAGCACGCGGTAGGGATCCTTGGCGCTGCCCTTCACCAGCACCAGCGCGCGCAGCGTCGGCTCCTGCTCCGCCTCGTAGACCTGCACTGCTCCCGAGGTCAGGTAGCCGTGGGCCTTGGAGCGGATGCTTTCGCTCACGCCGGGGATCGGGTCAGCCATGGCGGTACACCCTGATCGCGCCCCGGGTGATCTGACGCTGAACGCGGTCACGGAACTCGATGTCCCGGTTGCGGTTGCGGAAGCGCCGCACGAGCGCGGCACCCCCGACGGTGAGCAGGATCAGCAGCAACGTGCCCAACTACTTCTCGACCTCCTTGAGGATCCCGTCGATCGCCGCGATGGCGGCAAAGGGAGCCTGAGTGTTGATGGTCTCGCGGATCATGTCGAGCGCGGTCTCGAACTCACCGCACTTCGCGGCCAGCGCGTCGTCCTGCTTCTCAGCAGACACCCTCATCTCGCCGTACTTCGCCTGGATGAAGGTCAGCGCCTCCTCGATGCCCCCGAACTCGGGGGCGGGCATCCGGGGTGCGGGATCCTCGACGGGCGCGGTCTCGAACACCGCCTCGTCCAGCGGTTCGTCCACGGGATCGAAGGACTGGTCTCCCATCGACCCGATCGCAGCAGGGATGCCAGCAGAGATCCAGTGCACGGACGCGACGCACCCTGCCTCGCTGGACATCTCACGACGGATCGCTCCCTGCGACTCCAGCGCGCGCAACGCGTCACCCACCCGGTGCATGTTGTGCGGCTCGCCCAGGGCGGCAGCGATCTCCTCGGTGGTCTTGCTCGGAGTGGATCCCACGTAGGACCCGCGTGCCTCGATCCACTCCGCAAGAACGGGACGGGTCTGGCGGTAGGAGTTGATCCTCATGGCCACCTTGCGACCTTCACTCGTCACGCTCACCCGAGTCATCCAGCGGGCGTGAGCCATCTGGCGCGTGACGTACCCACGCTCCTCCAGCGAGCGAATCGTTCCAGACAGGGTGGCGGAAGGCAGCGACTCGGAGAGGAAGGGCAGCAACGCCGTGGACGCTGACACCTTGACGCCGTCCTCACCGACCTTCTCCTCCGACACCCCTCCTGCACGGAACATCAGCGCGGCCAGGATCTGCGCCTGCACCTCGCCCAAGGGCTGCATGTGCTGCTCATCGGGTGCGGGCTCGGTCTTGGCGGTCACGGGCTTGGCGGTCACGGGCTTCTTCTCCTTGAACGACGGGTCGGTGCCCTCGGCGGCGATGGTCCGGTGGTCGGGGTCGGCGGGACGCACGACCACCACGGGCTCGGGGTTGGCCGCTGCCTCGGCGATTGCCTTCTCCTCCTGCCAGCCCAGCCGCTCCTCGCGGCGCACGCCGACGGGGACGGTGATGACCTTGTGGTCGCGCCAGGTCTCCGACACGAACACCTCGCGCTTCTGGCCGGTGACGCGGTGCGCGGTCACGACGTTGCCGCTGGCGCGCAGCAGCCCGCGCACGAGGTCCACGTGGTTCTCGTGCACACCGCGCTGGATGTTGTTGGCCCGGCGGATGTAGTACGACACCGACTCGTCGGTGAGGATCCAGCCGCGTCCGAAGCG
>Ga0210043_1000511_pt1 | contig 41075 bp, 37 predicted proteins | sample CryGeymet201501t_FD_183990 | JGI IMG/M metagenome (GOLD analysis project Ga0210043, IMG submission 183990) | Groundwater microbial communities from Crystal Geyser aquifers in Utah, USA - Crystal Geyser metaG 2015-01t (SPAdes) (version 2) | ecosystem: Environmental > Aquatic > Deep subsurface >... | reverse complement strand
TTCTTCCGCCCAAGTGTACGTCGGAGGGCCCTTGGACGAGCAGTCGTACAACCAAGCGACCAAGCTTACGCTGCATGTTCTTCCCTACACTGGGGTGAATGGATTTCCCTTTGCCCTGCTCAAGCAGAGGTCAATCGCCCTGGCGAATAACCATGGGAATGCTCCGGCGGTAGCCGAGCGGGCCCTTGCCCTGGCTTTGGGTGTGAGCGGGCGGTTAGTTGAGTTTCATAACGATCTTGCCCGTGGAGATTGGCATCGAAATCCACCACCTCAGCCCCTCTTCGATCTTTGGACCAGCCTCGTCGGTGCCCGAGTGAGTATCCTGGGGACTGGGGCCATTGGAACCACCTTTGCCCAACTCATTTCGGGCTTTGGAGCAGAAATTATCGGATGGCGAAAAAATGTTTCCCAAGGAACTCCAAAGGGATTTTCTGGATTGGCCCCAGATCTCGAGTCCGCTTTAAGAAATAAAGACCTTATCCTTGTGGCCTTACCCCTTACCCGTCAGACCAAGGGACTTTTAGGTGCCCAAGAGCTCGAATGGGCTCGAGGTTCAATAATTGTCAATGTCAGTAGGGGATCGATACTGCAAGAAAGGGCTCTCTTCGAGGCCCTTGAAAACCACATTCTCCGGGGTGCAGGTATCGATGCCTGGTACCAGTATCCTTCTCCCCCCTGGTCGTCCTCTCCCCCGTCGGTCTACGATTTTGCCTCACTTCCCCAGGTTGTTTTGAGTCCCCACGCCGGAAGCCATACTAATCACGGCAAATTGGGCCAATGGAACCATACCTTAGAGCAAATTGAGCACTACTTGGTGACCGGAACCGCAACTTCTCTCGTAAACCTCGATCAAGAATACTAAGGCTCTTCGATCTGTGGGCCGATACTCATAAGGAGTCGCCACCTCCCCGGGGGGGTGGTATCTAAGGCTACTGCGGACTGGAGTAACAAAAACTATGATGAACCGCATTCGAACCCCACTTTCTTTGGGGCTCATTGGTATTTTTCTCTTTTTGGTGCCCCCACGGGGAGAGACCGAAAACTTCATCTACGAAGTGGCTCCTGGCGATACCCTTTATAGCATTGCCAGGCAGTACGGAGTTGGTGTCGCAGCTCTGTCAGAGATTAATAAAATCACCGATCCTTCTCGTCTTTTTGTGGGCCAGTCCCTAATTATCCCCCGGGCTTACACCGTAAAACCCGGAGACACCCTCTTCGGCATCGCTCGAAACCATAACTTAAGCCTTTCAGAACTTCTGGCTCTCAACAACCGGGCTGAAAGTCAGGTATTGAGGGTAGGCGAGGTCTTAATTGTCGGTGATGAAATAGCTTCTACCGATTCTCCTCCCCCGAGCCGGACACCGGAAACAACCCCATCCACCATGACCGACCCCGATCAGGCAGCCCAAGCTACTACCACCGTTACCCTTAATACCCAGACTACCGTTGCAATTACCCCATCCCGAACTGCCGGAACCCTACTCACTAGCCAGCTTTCTACCGATGGTTCCGGAACAACCTGGCCAATCGAGGGAGAACGATATGAATTTGCGGGAAAGTTTCCCGGAATCGCCATTCTTGCGGACCAAGGAACGACGGTTCGTTCGGTCACCAGCGGGAGGGTCATCTACTCTGGCCCTCATTCAACCCTGGGGCAGGTGGTATTCGTCCAGCATCCCCGGGGGTACGTTTATATCTATGGGGGTAACGAATCCTTGCAGGTACAAACCGGAGATGAGGTAACGCCGGGAACCGAACTTGGATCTCTAGGGTTGACCCCTGCTGTCCAAAGGTCTCAGCTTTTCTTTAGTGTATGGAAAGATGGGGGCTATTTGGACCCTCGGCAGACTCCCAGATGATATTCATCGTTGACATCTCCCAAATCAGACTCTACCATAAAAAATGGAAGGTACTCTCATGAAACGCAGTAACTCGGAGGCGATCGACCCTGGTTCGGTCTTTCTGGAGGAGGTTGCGGCGCCGTACAATGGGTACGATACCGATCTTCTTGCTCTTTATTTAAAACAGATTGCCCACTATCCTTTGCTGAACGTAGATTTGGAACGGTCGATTGGACAAAAAATCCAAGAATTAAGAAAATTGGTCACAGTAGCTCGGGAGCAGCAGGCCATTGATCCATCAAGTATTACCCTTCGAGACCTCGATATCCTGGAGCAAAACCTTCGGGACGAAAAGAATAAAATGATCAACGCTAACCTTCGATTGGTAGTGTCGATAGCGAAGAAATTCCAACATCGGGGCCTGTCTTTGCTCGACCTCATCGATGAGGGCAATATAGGACTCATCGAGGCTGTTGAACGCTTCGATTATACCAAAGGTTGTCGTTTCTCTACCTACGGTACTTGGTGGATTCGGCAGGCTATAATAAAGAGTCTTGCCGACAAGGGTAGGGTTATTCGTATTCCTATCCACATGCTCAATACCATTAAAAAGTGTTATTACGTAGCAAAACATCTCACCCAAGAGTTGGGTCGCGATCCCGATCCCCAAGAACTTTCGGAATACCTCGATTTGCCCGCAGAAAAAATCGGCGAAATAATGAAATTGAGCCAAGAGACCGCTAGCCTCGATATAACCGTCGATGACGAAAACCAAACCAGCCTCGCTGAGCTCATAATGGACCAGAATGCCGCAGAGCCCTTTGAGTTAGTGTTTCACCTGACTCTCCAGGACACCCTAGACGAGGTCTTACGCCAGCTTTCCGAGCGGGAAATGAAAATAATTCAACTTCGTTTTGGACTCGCAGGTGAAGGACCTTTTACCCTCGAGGAAACCGGAAAATACCTAGGAATTACTCGAGAAAGAGTACGTCAAATCCAAGAGAAGGCTATTAAAAAAATGCGAACTATGAACAAAATAAAGGACTATCAGCACTCCGTGGTTTAGATACCTTGGAAGGAAAGGGTCCTAATGTTAGATTTTTCAATGATAACTACCCGAGGTGGCGATGAAGGAAAATCGAGCCTCCTGGGTGGCGAACGCCGTTATAAGTCCGACGAAGTGTTTTCTATCCTCGGCGATATTGATGAACTCACCAGTGTTCTTGGGGTATTTCGAGCAGCCCTCAATCAAGAAGCCAAGAGCCTGCGGGAGAAGGGAAACTCTCATGTTTTTCTTACCCACCTCGAAGATTACAGTACCCGAATTCGCATAATTCAGGACTTACTTCAAAAAATAGGCGGACTGGTGGCCCTACCTATCCACGGCTCAGAAAAACTTGGCAACGAGTATCTCGGTAAGGCCTATAGTTCCGCATTCTGGGGAGAAAGGCTCCAAGAACTGGAGGATTGGGAGAAAGAAGACATCGGCGACTTCCAATTGAAGGGATTTATTTTACCCGGCGATACCCTTGTTGGTGCCTATGGTGACGTATCCCGATCGGTTGCCCGCCGTCTTGAGAGGGGACTTGTTGGATACGTCCAGCGACTCGGACTCACCTACCTGCAGGTACCGCAAAAATATGTTAATCGCCTTTCAGACTTTCTTTTCGTTATATGTCGTTGGATAGAACTACGGGAAGAAGAATAGGACTTCAAGGCCTATAACCTCAGATGATTTTTTTTTGAATTTCTTTATCGAGTACCTGGGCAAGAATTGCAAAGCGCTTCCGATTTTCCGCCGATAAATCCATGAGGTGTTGGTGGGCGGTAAGAATATCTTGGGGATTCTCTGTCGGCCGGGAAGTACAGGTTTCCATAATTTCCGGAAAAGGGAATGTAACACCAGAAATTGTAATAATCCGGTCTATTCCCATAGAGTGCAGGTGTTCTTGGGCTGAGGCGCTTGGAGTATAGACCGTCAAGCCAACTCCCCCGAACTGGCGCAATTTTTTGTGAACCCCAACTAAGAGCCCCAAAAAAGTCGAATCCATATAGGAACACTTAGCCAAATCGAGGTGTACTTTTTTTACTCCTCCCTGGACCAAGCTGTATACCTGTTTTCGGAACTCGTCGCAGTTGCGAGCGTTAAGGCTTCCTTCTCCCCTCAGGAAAAGGTCTTCTCCTTGACTCGTCATGCTGATTCCATCGGTCAATAGTCACCTCCTTCCGTTGTACTGGCAACCGCATATTACTATAATCCTCAAGGTATGTCCGACTCAACCCCCATGATGCAACAATATCACGGCCTCAAATCTCAACATCGGGACTCCATACTTTTCTTTCGTCTCGGGGACTTTTATGAAATGTTCTATCAAGATGCAAAAGAGGCAAGCAAAATTTTGGGGCTTACCCTCACCCAACGAAATGGCGTTCCCATGTGCGGGATACCCTACCACGCCAGTCAGGCCTATACTTCCCGCCTTCTTGGAGCGGGCAAGAAAATTGCCGTGTGCGAACAAACCAAACTTCCCGAAGGCGAAAAGGGCATAGCCCAGCGAGAAGTTGTCGAAGTCCTTACCCCCGGAACCATCCTCGAAGAGTCGATGCTCGATCGAGGGCAAAATAATTTTTTACTCTCCCTCGGACGGGCGGATCGATTAGACGAGTTGGCCCTTGCTGCCTTGGACGTTTCAACCGGCGAACTGTTGGTAACCGTTCTTAAGGGAAACTATATTCTTGGGCAACTGCGACGAGAGCTTTATCGTTTCAATCCTCGAGAGATTATCATTCAAGAAAGCCTTTTGGCCGATCTTCCGGACCTAGCAAATCAATTAAAAGATACAAGTTCTGTGACCTTAAACCGATACCCGGACTGGTTTTTTGACCCGAAGGCGGGCTACCGCCGTCTTACCGAGGTCTTGGGCGTGCATTCCTTGACTGCTTTTGGGCTTGCCCAAGGGGCTTTGGAACTGTATCCAATCGGTGCTCTCTTAGACTACGTCCAGGAAACGGTTCGTAATCCTCTGGCTCATCTTCAGGGGGTAAAGGTCTACACCGAATCCGAGGGTATAGGTATCGATGAGAGTAGCCAGAAAAATTTAGAGCTGGTGAGGAACATGCAGGACGGTGGGAGGGGATTTACCCTTCTGGAGGTAATAGACCATACTCAGACGCCTATGGGGGCGCGGCTGCTGCGTCAGTGGGTTTTGCGGCCTCTGGTGACTATCGACCCTATTCGTCGCCGCCTTACCTTGGTTCGTGTCCTCTATCATAATCAGCGAATTTTAGGAAATCTGGCCGAGGCCCTAAGTTCCCTTCGAGACCTCGAAAGGCTAAACGCTCGAGTTGCCTCGGATAAGGCCCACGGTAAGGAACTCCAGGCCGTTGGCGTGTCGATTGAACAGTCGTTGAGGGTCATCACTCACCTCGAATTGCCCGAATATCTCGAACTCACCGCAGAAGTTCGAAAGTTTGACCTCGCTCCCGTCGCCCAACGAATACTGGCAACCCTAGACGACAGTCCAGCAGTAGTGCTTCACGAGGGCGGCCTCATTCGAGCGGGGGTAGATCCAGAGATCGACCGCCTTCGCGCCCTGAGGGATCGATCCCAAGAAGTTCTCGATACCTTGCTCATCCGAGAGAAAGAAGCTTCGGGCATAACGAACCTCCGACTCAAGTTCAATAAAATAATCGGGTACCACTTCGAAGTTTCCAAGGGCCAGGCCACAAAGGTGCCGACTCATTTTATCCGCCGCCAATCTTTGGTGAACGGCGAGCGCTATACTACCGAAGAACTTGGGGTTATCGAACAGGAACTCACCAGTGCAGATGAACTCTTAATCGAGAGGGAACGGCAGGTGTTTATCGAACTGCGGGACTTCGTGAAGACTGCGATTCCTAAAATCGCCCAGCTCAGCAGTCTGGTCGCTTACATTGATTGTCTGCAAAGTTTGGCCCGGACCGCCACCCAAAGGGGCTGGACCGAGCCCGAGGTGGTCGAAGAGCCAATTTTTCGGGTCAAAAGGGGGCGTCACCCGGTTGTGGAGGCCCATCTTCCCACCGGGTCCTTTGTTCCCAACGACCTGAGCTTAGCAGAAACACCGAAGGTAGCCCTCATAACCGGGCCCAATATGGCGGGAAAGAGCACCTTCCTACGCCAAAATGCACTGTTGGCAATCCTTGCCCAGATGGGATCTTTTGTTCCGGCCGATTCGGCTACAATTGGCATCTGCGACCGAGTATTTTGCCGAGTTGGAGCCAGCGATAATTTGGCCCGGGGAGAATCGACCTTTCTGGTCGAAATGACCGAAACCGCACTCATCCTCCAGACCGCAAGCCCCCGGTCGCTCATTATTATGGATGAAGTAGGCCGAGGCACCTCCACCCAGGACGGTTTGTCTATTGCTCAGGGTGTCTTGGAATACCTCTTAAACACCCTCGGGGCTCGCACCCTATTTGCAACCCACTACCACGAACTTACTTCTTTGACCCATCCCCTCCTCGAGAATCTGTCCTTAGCAGTTGCCGAAGAAGGCCGAAATATTGTGTTCCTCAAAAAGGTGGTCCCTGGGGCCAGTAGCAGTTCCTACGGAATCCACGTAGCCCAGTTAGCGGGTATCCCTCGTTCGGTTGTCGAACGAGCCTTCGAACTCCTTCAGGGCATGGAAACCGGAGATGGGTTACCGTCGCAGTCGACCGAGTCTAGGGCCAAGACCCCGGCAAAATCACTTTCCAAACCGCCCTCCCAACCGGGACTTTTTGACCCCGCAGAGCAACTCCTACTCGAAATGAAACAGTTGGATCCCGAAACCCTTTCCCCCCTTCAGGCCTTGGTTACTCTCAGCCGGTGGAAAAGCGAATATTTTTAAAAAAGTTCAATCAGAAAACACTCCAGCGTCGTAATAAAAGGGTATGGAGACTTGTGTTCTTTGTCGACGTCGCATTTTTCCCCAGCTTCGCGATGTACCCTCGAGTTTTTGGTGGATTTTTCTGTGGACCCGAACCTGTCCGACCTGTTTGGACGAGCTTCCCTACTCCTGGGCACCCAGACCTGCCCGCGCTCGAAGTACTGAGACCTACCAAGCTCTGTGGGAAACTGACTCCCGGGTTTGCCGACCGTCGACGGGGTTAAAGTACGTTGATGTGGGCCGCCCGGTCGTTCGAAAGGTAAAGTTCGAACGGTCTCGGAACCTCGATCGATTATGGGGGTGGATTTTTTCCCTGGCCCTTGAAGAATCGAGGGCTTTACACCCCTCACCAAAGGGAAAGGTACTCCTGGTACCCATGGCCTCCTCGGCCTTCGGACTGTGGTACCGGGGCTGGGATCCGGTTTGGGAGGCTACGAAGACCCTTGGCGTTCTGCGGGGAATTCCTGCCCAAAGACTTTTGAGAAAGAAGCAGGGGGGGAGCCAGAAATCTCGAAATCGGCAAGAGCGAGTAGATTATAGACAAGATTTCGAATTCTTATCCCGGGTAAGAATCCCTGGGGATATTGCGGAAATCGTTTTAGTAGATGACGTAATAACCACCGGATCTACCCTCGATCAAGGAGCACGGCTCCTACGAACTCGCTTCGAGGGAAGTATTCGGCCCTTGGGTCTGGTACAAGATTGACGCAGTTCAAACGCTATGCTATTTTACTAACAACAATTTATGGTCAGGCAGCAAGAGTCGTCCAACGGCTCTTTTTTTTTGGCCCACCGGTACAGAGGAAATCGAAGGATGAAATTTACCCCAGAACAAATGTACGCCGAGTTAGAGCCCCTGGTGACTGGTTTGGGCTATTCCTTGGTTGATTGTACCTACGGATTTGTAAAGGGTAGCCACCACGTTGGGTTAGCACTTTTTTCTTCTGAAGGCATTGGTACCGAAGAGTGTGCAAAGGTCTTTCAATTAGTCTTACCGAGACTTGAGGTCCTTCTGGATACCCGAGATATTAGTTTAGAAGTAGGCTCTCCGGGTTTAGAACGAAAAATTCGTCACCCCCGAGAGTACAAAATTTTTATAGGAAAACGCATGAAGATGCTTCTTGCAGATCAAGACTGGATTTCGGGCATAATTATCGCTGCCGACGAAAGAGCAGTAGAAGTAAAAATCGATAATCAAAGCCGTTCTATCCCGCTTTCATCTATTATGAAAGCCCAACTTGAATTCACCTGGGAGGACACGTAAATGGCGTCTGGACTCGCTGAGGCGATTCGCCTTCTCGTAGAAGATAAGGGTATCCCTGAAGAACTCATTATGCGCACCATTGAGGAATTTCTCATTGCTGCCTATAAGCGCACCTTTGGAACCGCCGATAATGCGGTTATTCGATTTAGCGATGACGGTGCCGAGGTTAGCCTCTACGCCCGAAAGAGCATCGTCGATGGGGTTTACGACCCGGTATCCGAAATTGAACTGGAAGATGCAGTAAAACTCAACGAAGACTGTGAGGTTGGAGACGAGTTGCTCATCGAAATAAACCCAATGGAATTTGACCGGGGTGCTGTACAGAGTGCAAAGCAAAAAGCCCGTCAGAACCTACGGGAGATACAAAAAGACACTCTCTATTCCGAATTCAAGGAAAAAGAAGGGGAGATGATCATCGGTTACTACCAACGGGAACGGAATGGCAACATTTTTGTCGACCTTGGCAAAACCGAAGGTCTATTGCCCAAGCGATACCAATCGCCTCGAGAAATCTATCGACCAAACGACCGAATTCGTGCGTACATCCATGAGGTCGCCAAGGCTGCTAATGGCCTTCAAATTATCTTGTCCCGAACCCATCCGGAGTTTGTGAAAAAGATCTTTGAACTGGAAGTTCCAGAAATTTACGACGGTACGGTAGAAATTTTCAAGATTGTCCGGGAGCCGGGCTATCGAACAAAGGTTGCGGTGTATTCGAGCCGAGGCGACGTGGACCCGGTAGGAGCCTGTGTCGGTCTCAAAGGGGTCCGAATTCAATCTATTGTTCGAGAACTGGAAGGCGAAAAGATCGATATTCTCAAATTTGATACCGACCCTCGGATGTTCATTAAGAACGCCCTCAGTCCTGCTCAAATATCTCAGGTCATTGTTTTAGACGAATCCAAAAAGAGTGCTCTCGCGGTTGTTCCTGAGGATCAGTTGAGCCTAGCTATTGGTAAACAAGGTCTGAACGTTCGATTAGCCAATCGACTAGTAGACTGGAACATTGACGTAAAAACTGAATCCCAGTTTGCTGAAATGGATATTTCAAAAATCAGCAAACAGGCTATGCACGATCTCTTTGGTGACATTGAAGAAGAAGAAATCGAACGAATTAGCGAACTTCCGGGTATCGAACCTCGTTTGGTCGATATTCTGGAAAAAGACGGGATCGAGTTTATCGAGGACCTGGTAACCCTTACCAACGAGCAGCTCAATGGGCTTGAAGGGGTGACCGAGGCCGATGTAGTAGCCCTGCGTCAAATTATCGCCGACAATCTTGAAATTATTGAAGATGAACCGGAGACCGAGTACGAAGAGGACTACGAAGAGGACTACGAAGAAGAAGTTCAAGATCAAGATCAAGAGCCCGAACAAGCCCCCGAGGCGAGCGAAGGTCAAGAGCTTGATGCAGAGCCAAAAGATGAATACTATCAACAGGAGACGGGTACTTACGTTGAGTACGAAGAGGAAGAAGAAACCCTCATTACAGAGTTACCCGACGTACCCGAAGCCCTCGTTACTCTGCTCAACAACCGGGGTATTCGGACCGTAGTAGAGCTCCTTTCGTTAGAAGACGAAGAGCTCAAAGCCGTTGAGGGAATGACTGAAGCGAATTTCGAACTTATTCAACAGATCATTTCCGAGAACGTTGAAATTATCGAGGAAGAAGACGAAGAGTAATTTGTCTATCTATTGTGAGGAAGCCCTTCAAAAAAAGGTGGAATATGTCTGAAGACCAGAAGAACGAGCAAAAACCGAAAGCGACTCTCATAAAGCATAAGAAAGAAGAAGGATCGACCTCCGAGGGTGGTTCATCCGACGAATCGGCAAAGCTCAAAAAGAAGAAAGTGGTAATCCGAAAGAAGATTCATCAAGAAAAAGATGAAGAACATCGACCGGTGAAACACCCAGTAGAATCTGCAGGAAAACCATGGAAGGTAGATTCACCTACCTCGCCCGAAGCTCCTAAAGCCGAGGCACCAAGTACAGCGCCTCCTTCTGGTCCTCGAGTTGCAGGGAATCTAGCTAGAAGACAAGGCCAAGTTGGAGGTACTCCTCCCCAGTCGGCCGATTTCCCTCAACGAAAAAGTTACCCAACCAAGCCTGGAGCTCCAAGGCCCCAGGGAACCTATGGACAAGAAGGGGGCGATAATCGCCCTGCTCCTGGCGGATATCGAGGTGGCCAATCGGACTACCAGGGTAACTCTCCCCGACCTGGCGGTTACCAGGGATACCAAGGAAACCAACCCCGACAGGGAGGCTACCAGGGCGGTGGCCAAGGATATCAGGGGAATCAACCCCGACAGGGAGGTTACCAGGGTGGTGGCCAAGGATATCAGGGGAATCAACCCCGCCAAGGGGGATACCAGGGCGGCGGTCAGGGATATAGACCCCCCGGCACCGGTGGACCTGGCGGATATCGACCCCCAGGTGCTGGTGGGCCCGGGGGATATCAAGGCAGACCCGGTGGATACCAGGGTAGACCCGGTGGGCCCCCTCGGGGCCCCGGTGGACCTCCTCGGGGACCGAGACCCGGTGGGCCAGGGACTGGTACTTCTCCCGCCCCAGGAGCAGATGAAAAGAAGACTACGAGCAAAAAGTTTAAGGCGAAGAAAAAAGACAACTATCAAAAGAAAGATCGTTTTCTCGAGAAAGAAATCGCCTACAAACAGTCTAAAAAGGCCGTAGTAAAAGCGAATCCCGTACCAAAAGAAATTTCTATAATGGAAGTTATTACGGTATCGGAACTGGCAAAGAAAATGAATCTCAAGGCCTCGGAAATTATTGGCAAGCTCATGGGTTTGGGTATGATGGTGACCATCAATCAACAAATCGACGCCGAAACTGCACAAATATTGGCGGAAGAATATGGTTGTAAGGTTGCAATAGTAAGCCTGTATGAAGAAACGCTCATTGAGACGAAAGCGGATGTTGCAGTCGATCTCGAAGATCGATCGCCAATAGTTACGGTCATGGGACACGTCGACCACGGTAAAACGCGACTTTTGGATACTATTCGAAAAACCGATGTAATTTCTGGAGAAGCAGGGGGAATAACCCAGCACATAGGTGCCTACCAGGTTGAGACGACTGGTGGACGTATTACCTTTATCGATACTCCGGGACACGAAGCCTTTACTCTCATGCGTGCTCGGGGTGCCCAGGTTACCGATATAGTAATTTTGGTGGTAGCAGCCAACGATGGGGTTATGCCTCAGACTATCGAGGCCCTTCGCCACGCTAAGGATGCGGGGGTACCGATTATCGTGGCTATCAATAAAGTAGACCTTCCCGAAGCGAATGTAGACCGAGTAAAACAACAATTGGCCGATCACGGTTTGTTGGCCGAGGACTGGGGTGGCGATACCATGATGGCGCCAATATCGGCCCTTCACGGTGACGGAGTCTCTGAACTGCTGGACGGAATTCTTGTTCAGGCCGAGGTTTTGGAACTAAAAGCTAACAAGAATTGTCCGGCAGAAGGAAAAATCGTCGAAAGTCGCATCGACCAAGGTCGGGGAACTGTTTCGACCGTTCTGATCCAAAGGGGAACATTACGGGTTGGCGACAGCTTCGTAGCAGGAATATTCCCTGGAAAAGTGCGGGCACTGTTCAATGATAGGGGTCAGAAGGTCGAAGAAGCAGGCCCAAGTACTCCCGTAGAAGTTCTAGGATTCACCGGAGTACCCGATGCGGGCTCTCCATTCCAGGTAACCGAAAGTGACCGTTTTGCCCGACAAATCGGAGATAAACGACAAGAACTCAAGAAAATGGAAGGGGCCAAGACCGTCAAAAAGGTCACTCTCGATAATCTCTACGATTCTATTTCCGATGGGGGAATTCAGGAACTCAAGGTCATCATTAAGGGAGACGTACACGGTTCGGTTGAGGCGATTCAATCGGCCCTCGAAAAACTCTCTACCGCCGAAATTCGGCTCAATGTAATCCAGGCGATGGCTGGGGCGATTAACGAGAGCGATATTATGCTCGCCGCGGCGTCCAGTGCAATAATCGTTGGATTCCACGTTCGACCCACATCAAAGGCTCAAGCATTGGCAGACCAAGAAAAGGTAGAAGTTCGCAAGTACAGCATTATCTACGATGTTGTAGATGACATGCGCGCAGCGATGGAAGGCCTCTTGGCTCCTGAATTGAGGGAAGAGCAAATTGGTAGTGTAGAAGTTCGTGAGACCTTCAAGGTGCCTAAGATTGGCACTATTGCCGGGTGTTACGTCACCAGCGGCGAAGTTCGACGATCTGCGAAGGTTCACCTGGTACGCAATGGAATCGAACTGTATACCGGTAGTCTTGTGTCTCTCAAACGCTTTAAGGATGATGCGAAAGAAGTCAAGGCAGGCTTCGAGTGCGGTATTGGGCTGGAAAACTGGACCGATATCGAGGTCGGAGACGTCATGGAAGCCTTTGTTGTCAAGGAAGTAGCAAAGAAACTGGGGGAGACCCTGGTTGAAACCGCTGCCAAAAAGGCGAAGGAAAAAGAAAAGGAAAAGAAGGCCTAATGAGCTCCCATCGACGACCTCGGGTAGAAAAAATTATCACCCAGGTTATCAGTAGTCTTATAATCCGGGGGGAAATCAAAGACCCCCGGGTGAATACTCTCTTGTCAGTGAGTGAGGTTACGGTCTCCAAAGATCTTGGCTATGGGGACGTGAAAGTCTCGGGGTATATGGATGCCACCTCCCTGGAAAAGGGAGTTGAGGGGCTCAATAGTGCTGCAGGGTTTATTCAATCGGCCCTAGCGAAAGAAATGCGAACACGAAATACACCAAAACTTCGTTTTGCCGTCGATCTCGGGGTAAAAGCTGGGTTCGAAATGGCCCGGAAGTTGGAGGAACTGGTTGGGCACGAACAGTCGCCGACCGGGGATACTACTGATTGATAAGCCTGCGGGCTTCACTTCTTTCCAGACCCTCGGTCCCCTGAAAAAACAGTTAGGTACAAAGAAAATAGGCCACTCGGGAACCCTCGATAAATTCGCCTCCGGGCTTATGGTCGTCCTTGTAAATAGAGCTACAAAGCTTGTACCCCTTTTTACCGGAATGGACAAAACTTACCGAGCCACTATCTGTTTTGGTCAACAAACCGATACCCTCGATCCCGAGGGTAGGGTTGTTGACACCGGCCCACTCTTAAACCCCCACATTATTTCGACTACCCTCGATTCGATTGTGGATTCGTTTTTGGGTGAACAAAATCAAATACCCCCGGTGTATTCCGCTATCCACGTGGATGGAAAGCGGGCCTACGAACGAACCCTCCAAGGCGAAGATCTCAACCTAAAGCCCCGAAAAATTACAATCCGCAACCTGCAAATTCATAGTGCTACCCCCGAAGCCCTCGATATTTCCATAGAATGTTCGAAGGGTACCTATATTCGTTCCCTTGCCCGGGATATTTCTCGAGCCTTGGGCACCTGTGGTTACCTGAGCGCTTTACGACGACTGCGGGTGGGCCCGTTCTTGGTCGACCAGGGGGTAGACCCAAACAATTTCGATCCCCTTATGCACTGTAAGACCGGACACGCCCTTGCGGCTCTGGTGCCTGAATCAGGGACCTTCGAGGTAAGCAAGAAATACCTTGGGGTATTAAAAAATGGTGCCCTAACCGGCGAGCTATTCCAAGGTCTAAAAGAATTCAAGAATGAACACCCGCAACTGCACCGGGTATTCTTGTTCGATCACGAAGAAGTTCTCGGTCTGGTGTCCCTTGAGGCTCTACCAAGTATCGAGTGGATAGTAGGAGCATGACATGAACATCTTAGCCTGGGGAGTGCACGATGAATCGGTAATTACGCTGGAACCAACCCCCCGAATAGCTGCCATGGGGGTCTTCGATGGACTCCACCGGGGACATAAGGTTTTGCTGCAAAAAGCCCTAGACGAGGCTGCTCTTCGGGGAGGTGAACCGTGGGTCATTACTTTTGATCGTAACCCTGCCCGGGTTCTTTCCCCCGGGTTGTACCCTGGGGATGTCCAGTCTCTCCAAGAAAAGATGTCAACCCTCGAGGCCATGGGATTTTTCGGTGCTCTCATCCTGCCCTTTGACGAAGAATTTCGACAGATGGAAGCCCAGACTTTTCTTCAGCAGCTACTGGAATGGTTTCCCTTCGAAGTACTTTTTGTAGGAGAAAACTTCCATTTAGGACGGTATCCTGGGGTAGGGGCGAGGGATATATCTCGAGTAGTAAAAGAAATGGGAGGTACCCTGCGGGTTGACATCACGGCCCTTGCCAACGATAATGAAACCCCGATAAGCAGTACTCGAATCAGAGAAGCGGTCACAAAAGGAAACATTCTGACGGTGACACAACTCCTTGGTAGGCCATTTCGCATCGACCTTCGGGGTGTTCCCCTCCTTCGCCACGGGGATACTTGGGGGTTGTTGAGGAAATGGGTTTCTCAGGTTATGCCTCATAATGGAAACTACACAATAGTTCTCCACGGTCGAAACCATCAGGTTCGTACCCAGGGGTCTTGGAAAGGTACCGGAGCGTACTGGGAACAAAAAAACATAGAAACCCTAGAGTTTCTGGAAATTCAATCCTTAATCCGGGAGATACCGGAAGGATGACACGGTAGTTCAGAAAGCTGTCTACCGACGACGTGAAGGAGAAAGTTATGTCGATCACCAAAGAAGCCAAAGCCGAACTCGTACAGAAGTTTGGTAAAAATGACAAGGATACGGGTAGTACCGAGGTACAGGTAGCAATCCTCAGCACCCGAATCAACGAGCTCACTGAACACCTTAAAATCCACAAGAAAGATCATAGCACCCGAAGGGGTTTGCTCAAGTTGGTTGGTCAACGACGACGACTGCTAAAGTATCTTCGAAACAACAATCTGGAAGCCTATCGTTCTTTGATCTCCGCTCTCAACCTTCGGAAGTAAGACTTTGGCACCTGCGGTACCCGGTTTCTTACAAGGAAGGGGATCAGGTGCGGAGATTAAGTATGAAATGGCCCCGTGGGTCTGGTATTTTTCCAGACTCCGAGGGGTCCTATAACCCGGGGCCTTTTTTTCGGGCGCCAGTAAGGAGACTTCATGAATACAGTATCAATGCAGCTAGGCGAGGAAACTCTCGTTATAGAAACTGGGAGAATGGCAAAACAGGCCAATGGTTCGGTGTACGCCACCTACGGTGGATCGGCGGTTCTGGGTACTGCCTGTTGTGGAAGTAAGACAGTCGACGATCTTGATTATGTACCGTTAACCGTCGAATACAACGAAAAATATTACGCCGCAGGAAAAATTCCTGGCGGATTTTTGAAACGGGAAGCCCGACCAAAAGACAAAGAAATTTTGGTATCTCGCTTAATCGACCGACCAATGCGGCCCCTTTTCGATAAAGCCTTCAAACGGGAAATTCAAGTAGTTCCCACGACCGTTTCTACAGACCAAAAAAATCCCCCAGATATTATTGGAATTATTGCCGCTTCGGCTGCGGTCCACATTTCCGATATTCCTTTTGCAGGACCCATAGGTGCTGTTCGAATTGGTCACGTCGAAGGCAAGTTGATAGTTAATCCTACCTTCGAACAGCTGAGTGCGGGAGACCTGGAAATAGTTGTTGCTGGAACCCGAGAAGGGGTAACGATGGTTGAGGGAGGAGCTACCGAGGTAAGTGAAGAACTGCTTATGGAGGCAATTGACCTCGCCCATAAAGAAATTGTGCGAATCTGCGATCTTCAAGAGGAACTTCGAAAGGTTGCGGGAAAAGACAAGCTTCCCCTCCCAGAGTCCGAAACGCCTCTTTCTTTTGAGGCCGATCTTGTAGCTTTTGCCTATCCTCAAATGCAAACCGCCTGTTTTGTCAGCGGAAAACAAGAGCGTCGCGATGCAATCAAAGCCGTCGAAACCGCAGCCACAGAGAAATTTGCCGACCTTCTTACCGACGACATCAAGAAAAAGTTCAACGCCGTTTTTGAAGACATGGAACAGAAGGTTCTACGAAGATCTATTATCGAAAAGAACCAGCGGGTAGATGGCAGAAAAACCGACGAAATTCGGCCCATATCCTGCGAAGTAAAGGTACTGCCCCGAGTCCACGGTTCTGCTCTCTTTACCCGAGGCGAAACCCAAGCCCTCGCAGTCCTTACCCTTGGAACCGTCTATGATGAGCAAATTATGGACGACATCGACGGCGACAAGCGGGAAAATTTTATGCTTCATTATAACTTTCCTCCCTATAGTGTTGGAGAAGTTGGTCGCCTTGGTACCGGACGGCGAGAAATTGGCCACGGACACTTGGCCCAGCGGGCAATTGCTGCGGTTCTACCCAAGAAAGCGGACTTTCCCTATACAATTCGGCTTGTATCCGAGGTTCTGGAGTCCAACGGGTCGTCGTCTATGGCTACGGTGTGTGGATCGAGTTTGGCTCTGCAAAGTGCTGGTGTTCCGATTCGAAAGCCCGTGGCTGGAATTGCTATGGGACTCATTCAAGATGGGGACGAAACAGCAGTACTCAGTGACATTCTCGGTGAAGAAGATCACCTTGGGGATATGGACTTTAAGGTCGCCGGAACCGAGAACGGTATTACCGCCTTCCAGATGGATATCAAAATTAAGAGTGTTTCCCGAGATGTTATGACGAAGGCTCTTGCTCAAGCCAAGAAAGGCCGAATGCATATCTTGGGCATAATGGGTCAAACGATTAATACACCCAACGAAGAAATTTCCGAATATGCTCCACGTATTCTTCGGTTCTTCGTAGATCCCGAGAAAATTGGTACTCTCATCGGTCCGTCGGGTAAGGTTATTAAGGGAATCAACGAGCGATTCTCGGTCGAAACCAGTATCGAAAACGATGGTTCGGTTACTGTGTACTCTCGGAATGCTCTCAAGGCCAATGCTGCCAAAGACGCCTTCCAGGCCCTGCTCCAAGAACCCGAAGTGGGGAAGGTATACGACGGTGTCGTTCGACGAATTGTCGATTTTGGTGCCTTTATTGAGTTCTTGCCCGGAAAAGACGGCCTATGCCACATTTCTAAGATGGCAAAAACCCGAATTAATAGTGTAAGTGAAGTTCTGACCTTAAACCAAGAAGTTCGTGTACGTTTGATCGAAGTCGACAAGATGGGAAGGGTAAACCTGAGCCTTGTCTTGGAAGACGACGACGCGGCTCCCCGGGCCTAGGCCCGGTTGCTCCCCATTAAAGTACATTTAGGCAAAAGGTGAACTTTGGTAACTAACACCCCAAGCCCCGGTCATCCATTCGTTGAAGTTAGGGCTCAGTTCCACACCGGGACTGAGCCTTTTTACGCTACAGGTCTCGCCTCGGGGGCAGACCTTATTGCCCGTCTTGAGGCCCCTCGTGTGGTGGCCCCAGGGGAAAGGACCCTGATACCGACAGGTCTTTTTTTGGAGATACCCCCGGGTTACGAGGCTCAGGTGCGTTCCCGCTCGGGCTTGGCCCTTCGGCAGGGCTTGGTGTGCCTTAACTCTCCGGGGACAATCGATGCGGATTATCGGGGGGAAGTGCAGGTCATTGTAGCGAACCTTGGTAACGAAAAGGTCGAAATAACCCACGGCATGCGCATTGCTCAGTTAGTCTTTGCACCAGTCGTGCAAGCCCAGTTTGTCGTTGGAAACCTATCGTCCACCAAAAGAGGGGCAGGAGGATTTGGATCTACCGGGCTCGAGAGGAAGGGAACGTGACCCTGCCGAGGACCCTGGTGTCGTATATTTCGAAGGAGTACCTCCTATCGTTCTTTATAGCCTTTCTCTTTTTTATTGCGATCTTTTTTGTAAATCAAATTCTCTACTTGGCTCGGGACAGACTTGCCCAAAGTGTAAGTCTTTTTGATACCCTAAGGCTCGTGGTTTACGCTATGCCAGCAATTGTAGCCCTGTCCTTTCCCTTTGGATCGCTCTTGGGTGTTCTCATGACCCTGGGAAAATTCTCTTCGGAAAACGAAACAATGGCCGCCCAGGCAGCAGGAATTGGACTACACCAGTTGTTTGTGCCCTTGCTTATTCTGGGGATTGGGTTATCGGGTATTTCCTTTGGGGTAAACGACTATTTGCTTCCCCTCGGTACCCTTCGATATACAACCTTGTACCAAGAATTACTCTTTGCAAATTCCGAGTTAGCCCTTAGTCCTAACACAGTGCAGCGATACGAACGAACTACCATTGTTACCGGACCTGCCCAAGATGGAGTGTTTTTGAATACTACACTGTTAGATACCTCGGAGGATGGGAAAAGCCGGGTTATTACCGCTGGAACGGTGCAAATTACCCGGAACGCCCGGCAGGATGGGGTTATAAGCCTCGATCTCACCGATGTTCAAATCCACGAAACCGACCCTCAAAATCCCCAAGACTTTACCAGCCTAAAGGCCGAGCGAATGACTTATTCCATACTTCTTCGGGAAATTAATAATTCCATTCGTAATCCTGGCCCCCGGGAAATGAGTATTTTGGACCTGTGGGATCTCATTCAATCTCGTAGGACCCTTCTCTCGGAACGTTGGGGCGATGGAGAATCTCGGGCCGATCGGACTCTTCAATTGTATTGGATAGAGTTTTGGAAGAAGATCGCCATACCCTTTTCCAGTTTTACTTTTCTTGTTCTTGGATTTCCCTTGGGATTATCGGCCAGGCACAACGGGAGATCTGTCGGGTTTGGACTGGGGGTTCTGTTGAGCGTAATGTATTGGGGAATGCTTTTGGGGGCCGAAACCCTTGGCTCCCGGTACCTTGAGCTGCCTCCAGGTCCAATTATTTTTCTTCCAAACATTCTTATGTTGGTCGGTGGTATCGGGCTCTATCTTTCAAAGGTGCGCCGGTAATGAAAATCTTCGACTATTACCTCCTAAAGATAATTTTTCCAATCTTTTTTATTGCTCTCTTACTTTTTGTACTTCTCCTCCAATTAGTTGATCTCTTTGGAAACCTTAACAGGTACCTGGCCTACGAAGTACCAATCGGGCTTATCGGGCAGATTCAACTGCTGTATACCCCCAAGAGCATCCAGTTTGCCCTACCCATCGCCTTGCTTTTTTCTTTTGCCTATGGAACCGGAAATTTACATGCCCAAAACGAGCTCATTTCGGTATTCTCGTCGGGAATTTCGCTCTTTCGGTTTGTTATGCCTCTCCTGGTGTTTGGCTTAATCGTGGGGTGGGGGAGTTTTTACTTCGAGGATCGAATTGTTATACCTACCTTGCGAACCAAGGACCAAATCTCGAGTTTAGCCCTGGGTTTTCATTCCTCGGATACCAACGCCAATGTAACCCGTATAGGTGACCAAGGAAGGGTAATTTATGCCGCTTCGGTGTATAGCGAAGTTTCGAGGGAACTATCGCGTCCATCAATACTTATATGGGACGGCCAGGGTAGCCTACGAACCCGAGTCCTGGCCGATTCGGCTTACTGGGATCCGCTACGGGAATTGTGGGTCTTCCGGGGTGTATCGATCTACACCTTCGAGTCCGAAGGTACAATAACTACCGAATTCAAGAATGAGTATACCAATCTCCTACTGGACAAGAGACCCCAGGATTTTAGTCAGGTCGAGCAAAATATCGAGAATATGGACCTCGTCCAAGCCCAGGAACGAATTGAGCAGCTCGTGGCCTCGGGCCTACCCCATCGAAGAGAGCAGACCTTGTATTTTGAACGGTTTTCCTTTGCCCTTACCCCCTTTGTTGTTGGGTTACTCTCGATTCCCCTGGGGGGGCGTTTTAAGAAAAATATTTTGCTCGTAAGTCTGCTCACCTCCCTAGGATTTGCGGTACTCTACTTCATCGTCCGTATGCTCGGAGGGCTTCTTGCTACCCTTGGGTACCTTTCGCCTCAGTTAGGCGCCTGGGCCGGGGTGGTGCTTTTTTCTCTGGGGGGGATTTTACTCTTGGCCTTTTCGCGAACCTAAAGGAGTACTACTTGAGCTTTCAACCGATATATACCCGAGAGCACCAGCAGAACGGTGGGGCTGCTCGGGCTGGAATTTTACATTTGCCCCATGGGCCTGTGGCCACGCCGGTCTTTATGCCCGTGGGTACCCATGGGACGATCAAGGGAATTCAGTACTCAGAAATTGAAGCCTTCGATATTCAAATGATTCTTGGAAACACCTACCATCTCTACCTGCGACCGGGTTTGGAGGTAATACAGGCCCACGGAGGGCTCCACCAATTCTCCGGATGGAACAGCAATATTCTTACCGACTCTGGAGGATTCCAGGTTTTTTCTCTGGCACCCTTTCGGAAAATCACCCCCGAGGGAGCGCATTTTCAAAGTCATATAGACGGATCGCGGCACCTACTTACTCCCGAAGTTGTCGTTGATTTGCAGGTAGGATTAAATTCCGATATTCAAATGGTCCTCGACGTGTGTACCGAGCCAGGAATCACCCAAAAAGAGGCAGAAAAAGCCCTAGTAACCACCACCGCCTGGGCCGATCGAGCCAAACAAAAATGGCTAGAAAAGAGGGAAGGTGAGGGGTACCTGGGATCGCTCTTTGGTATTGTTCAGGGCAACTTCTACCCCGAATTACGGCGACGGTCGGCCGAAGAGCTGGTAGCCATGGACTTTCCAGGGTATGCCATTGGTGGACTATCGGTGGGCGAAACTCCCGATACCTTTCGGGAGTACCTGGAGCTTACGGCCCCCCTATTGCCTGCCGATAAACCGAAATATGTTATGGGAATTGGTACCCCGGACTACATTCTGTGGGCCGTAGAGAATGGTATCGATATGTTCGATTGTGTTTTCCCAACCCGGGTAGCTCGCAATGGGTACCTTTTCGACTGGGACGGAAAAATCAACCTACGGAATGCGAAACATAGACTATCAACCGCTACCTCCGATCCCGAGAGTCCAATTGCTGGTTATACTTACAGTTATCTGCGACACCTATTCAATGCGGGGGAAATGCTCGGGCCGATTCTTGTTACCAAACACAATCTTTGGTTTTTACAGACCATGATGAACCAGATTCGACAGGCTATTATCGAAGATCGGTTTTTCGCCTATAAGAATGACTTTTTATCCCGATATACGTAGGGACAGGGAGATGTCTTGAGCATGAAGGTAGTTTTAAGTACAGTCCTCCTCTTTTTTCTTTTTGCCCCTAGGGCCGTGTATCCCCAGGAAGATAGGTCTCAAGAGGATGTTTGGCGGGACAGTCTGCGATTTGGTATCGATACTTCGGTGGTTGCGACAATCGATGAAATAGAGAACGCCCGAGAGACCCGATTGGTACCCGAATTCAAAGAAGTGTTTCCTGGAGCAAGGGCGGCGGTCCAAACTCGAATAATCGACTATTTCTTAAAGATGGAACTTTCCGAATTGGTAGAGGAGGTAGAAAACGAAATTTTATTCTACCAGGACCTTTCGGTTCCCTTGGTACAAAAAATGATGGAGTACCTGCGGGCATATCCACCCGAGGACCAAAAAGACTATCGAGAAATACTCCTAGAAATGGCCGAGGGAACCAATTTTGATCTAGCTTCGGCGGCGTTGAGGTCCCTGGGAGCCGGACGTATGGTAGAAGATGGTACCTTTTTTCGCGAAATCTTTAAGAAAGACAATCAAACCACAGGGGTTCGAATAGGTGCCATTGAAGCCCTCGCCCAGTACGATGATCAAGAGACCATCGATTTTCTGCATGATTTGGCCGAAAACGAAGCTCAAGAACAGCTCCTTCGTCAAACAGCAATTCACTCTTTGGGAAAAATCTCGTCTGAACAGTCCCTCGGCCTTTTTCGGCGCCTTTTGGATTCGACCGACCCCTTCATTCGAACAGCGGTTCTCGAATCCCTGGGCTCCTATTCTGCCGATGACACCACCACGGTTTATCGAAATGCTCTACGGGATTCCTTTTGGCGAATCCGCCTTTCGGTCTTACGATCCCTGGCCGAGAATCCGATAGACGACCTTGAAGATATGGTAATTTATATAGCCCGAAACGATCCAGAGGTCCCAGTCCGAACCCAGGCTTATCGTACCCTCGGAGCCTACGACACTCCTCGTGCCTGGGAGGCGATTGAGACAGACTCCGCATCCACCAAAGTCGGTGAGGCCTATCGTCTCCTGCTTCTCGAGTTGGTGGTGCGAGAACGCTACGCCCAGAATAAGACAACGATCGACACTATCATCGAGGCCGAGTGGACAAAAGAGAACTCGCGAATCTTGGACATAATTGGACGAAATTTATCGACCCTCACCACTGGAGACGGGGTTGAGGTCTTTGAGCGATTTCTTGGGCACTCGAACCTGATTATTAAGATTTACGGGATACGAGGGCTCGGAAACGCCAACGCTCGGGAATACCGAGACCGGTTAGAAACCTTGGCCGAAGACGGAAATCCAGCAGCTATTCGTCAAAATGCCCAGGAGGTTTTGGACCGTTGGTAGAAACATTGACAGTACCCAGAAAATAACCAAAAAGATTGGATAATTTCTCTTAGAAACTTGTTATACCACTTCAGATGTGGTATGTTACCTTCCGATACACCATATATGGGGGAGGGGACAGAGTAATGGCGAAAAAAGAGCCAAAAATAGCAGTAGAAAAAATGGGTCTGGTAAATCACGAGGTGCCACCAGTCACCGCAGGTGGAGGGGCTAACGGTCCACGATTTGTGATAAAACGCGACGGACAAAAAGTGCCTTTCGAGGCGGACCGGATAGAAAAGGCATTGGACCGTTGTTTTCAGGGTCTCAAACGAAATTCAAAGACGGCGCTTTCCGAACTTACCCACCAAGTTGTCAACGTAGCGGCGGCAAAATACGACACCCCAGCGGTAGAACAGATCCAAGATATTGTCGAAATGGTGCTTCAGGCGGCGGGGGAGTACGAGGCAGCCAAAGCGTACATTCTCTACCGAGCCGAACACGAAAAAATGCGAAAGCTCCGTCCGGTACCCCAAGAAGTCAAAGACGCTTTTGATAAATCAGACTCGTACTTTCCAACCCAACTCCAAAAGTTCCAATTCTACGATAAATATTCCCGGTTCAACTATGACCTTGGCCGCAGGGAAACCTGGCTTGAAACGGTTACCCGGGCCGTCGATTATCTCAGAGAAATTTCTGAAAATCGACTCGACGAAAAGGATTACGAGAGAATTCATAAAGGAATTCTCGAAATGAAGGTTATGCCTTCTATGCGCCTCTTGGCCATGGCCGGTGATCCGGCCCGCAGAAGTAATATCGCAATTTATAACTGTTCTTACCTACCTGTAGACAGTATCGATAGTTTTGTCGAAGCCCTCATAATTTCTATGAACGGATGTGGCGTAGGTTTCAGTGTCGAGCGCCAATATATCGAGCAAATGCCCCGAATCCAACGACAAATTCGCAAGATAAATCCTCCCCATATTGTCAAAGACACCAGCGAAGGCTGGGCCGATGCCCTTCGAACCGGGCTTACGACCTGGTTCAACGGCGAGGATATTACCTTCGATTTCTCTGAGGTTCGACAGGCTGGTGCGCCTCTTAAAATTAAGGGTGGTAGAGCCTCGGGTCCCGAGCCGTTGCGGCAAATGCTCAGCTTTTCCCGCGAGAAGGTTCTGAATCGACAGGGTGGGTTTATGACCAGCCTCGACGCCCACGATATTATGTGTGCCGTAGGTGGTGCGGCTGTTTCGGGAGGGGTTCGCCGCACAGCTATGATTTCGCTTTTCGACTACGACGATAAAGAAATGCGCCATTGTAAGGACGGAGACTTCTGGCAGAAAAATTCCCAGCGGTGGAACGCCAACAACTCCGCTGTGTGGCCAAACCGAGAGCTCACCCAGCAGGAAATTGCCCGATTTGTCCTGGACATGGTCGATTCTGGACGAGGCGAGCCGGGCATCTTCAATCGACGCGCGGCGGTTGAAAGCCGCCCATCTCGCCGGGTAGCAGCGGAGTTTGGAACCAACCCCTGTGGAGAGATTATCCTTCGACCCTTCCAGTTCTGTAACCTTACCAGCGCAGTAGCCAGAAAAGACGACACCTTCGAGATTCTCAAAGACAAGGTTGAGTTGGCAACAATCATCGGATCTATCCAATCTATGGCAACAAACTTCCCCGGCCTGCGGCCCCAGTGGCAACAGAACTGTGAAGAGGAACGGCTCCTTGGTGTAGACCTAAACGGCCAGCTCGATAGCGCCTTGAGCCAAGACCCCGACGTGCAAAGCCGGCTACGGTATATTGCCGAAGAGACGAATAGAACTTATGCCGAAAAACTCGGGATTCGACAGTCTGCGGCGGTAACCGCGGTTAAACCCAGCGGTAATTCCAGCCAGCTTCTTAACAGTAGCTCTGGTTTGCACCCCCGTTGGTCCGAGTACTACATTCGAAACGTTCGGGTTGGAGCCCACACACCAATTTTCCGCGTTCTCCAGGACGAGGGTGTACCGATGGACCCCGAAAACGGTCAAACCGTCGAAAATGCAACTACTTGGGTAGCCCACTTTCCGGTAAAGAGCCCCGAGGGTGCTCCTACTCGAAATAGCAAAACTGCTGTCGAGCAGTGTGATTACTGGTTGCAGAATAAGGTTCATTACACCGAGCACAATCCCTCGGTAACTATTACCTACAAGCCCGACGAGGTTATAGATATTGTAAAGTGGATTTGGGATCACCAAGATCGCATTGGAGGTATGGCTTTCTTACCGGCAATGGATGCAAACTACGATCAAATGCCCTATGTCGAAATTGGTAAGGAAGAGTACGATCGACTGGCCAAGAATTTCCCCCATATCGACTTTAGTAAAGTGTACCGGTACGAGGAAAGAGACCTCACTACCGCAGCCCAAGAACTTGCATGTATGGCAGGAAACTGCGATATCTAGGATAAGAGAAGAGCGAATGATCTTGTGGGCCCTCGGGATTTTCTCGGGGGCATTTTTGTAAGAGAGAGGTTCCGGGGAGATACTATGAGGATTCCAGAGGGAACGATCGGGGCGGATATACTCGTGCTTATCACCGGGGGCACTTTTGACAAGGCCTACGATGCAGTTCGGGGCGAGCTCAATTTTGGCACCACCCACCTGCCGGAAATTCTCAAGGAAGTACGATGCCGGCTGACCCTCGAGCTTGAAATCAACCAGCTCAAAGACTCCCTCGACATGGATGACGCCGACCGGGATCGAATCGTCCGTAGTTGTAAAAAGACAGACCTGCAAAAAATTGTCATTACCCACGGAACCGATACTATGGAGCAAACCGCCAAGTACTTGGTGACCCAGGGGCTGCCAGAACTCCAGAGCAAGACCATCGTGCTTACCGGGGCCATGGTTCCCTATAGTTTTAAGAACACTGACGCAGTTTTTAACCTAGGTACAAGCCTAGGAGCAGTGCAACTACTGGGGCCGGGGGTCTATATATGTATGCATGGAAAAGTGTTTTCAGCTTTAGGAGTCAAGAAGAACCGAAAAGCAGGGTACTTTGAAAAAACTGGTAACGAGGTTTAGACGCGCTTTTTTAGAATTGAGAACAAAAGGCTTTCGCCGTACATAACTGTCCGATTACGGCTGAGTTTTTTTGCCTGATACAGGGCCTCATCGGCGTTGATAATGAGATCATCCATCACTTCGGGCACGTTGTATCGGTAGGTAGCCGCTCCCACACTTACGGTGACGCTCAAAGATTGACCTTTGTAGGCGACTTTGGTTTTTTCTATTGAAGTTCGAATCCGTTCGGCCACCGACCAGGTGCGAACCCGATCGGTTCGGTCCAGAAGGACAGTAAATTCTTCGCCGCCAAATCGAGCGACTACGTCACTTTCCCGTACAGCCTCGCGTATGACTTTTCCTATCGACTCGATAACTAGGTCTCCAGCCATGTGGCCGTAGGTGTCATTAAATCCCTTAAAATGATCGATGTCTAAAACCAAAAGCCCCAGGTCCCCGCCGTACCTTCGAACTTTCGACCACTCTTCTCCAAGACGTTTCATGAAGAAGGAATGGTTATACAAACCGGTCTTGAGGTCGGTAACAGCGTTCTTGTAGTTAATGAGATTCTGAAACGAGATGCCCGTAAATTTCATTAGTCGGTCTAGATAGCGAATTTCCTCGTCGGTGTACTGGGTCTCAAGAAGTTTAGGACCAAAGAGTACAAGGCCATAAAGGCCGGCAATTCCTATAATTGGTACAACAATTTGAGGATTTACCTTTCGAAGCTCTTCGACGAGCCCTTGGTTATTTATCTCGTAGGCGAAGAGATCGAAATGAATCGACCGGGGATACTTGGTAAAGAAGGTTTCTAACCCGGAAAAGTCTTTCAAGAGAATGGGACACTCGACAGGCCGGAGATCCCGATAGGAAATACTTTGGATTCCGGCGGCCTGGTCGAGGAATAGAAATGTTAGGTTTGTAGGTACGAACTTGCTCCCCAAACAGGAAGTTATGAAATCGATGAGTTCCGGGATATCTCTTTTTTGAAATATTTCACTGGCTTCTTTTAAGAGGTCTTCCAGGCCATGGATTTCCTGACTTAATTGATCGATATGCTCGATGATACCTAAAGACTCCAGGAGAAAATAGTTTTCTAAAATTTCCGGCTTTTGCTCGAAATCGGTCATAGGTTCGTTACCTTTCGTGAACCCTCAGTCGCGATGATTCCCGTGGGAATGAACATGCCCATGGTCAAGTTCTTCTTCCGATGCCCCACGAATTTCCAGGATTTTGGCCTGAACCCGTAGGGTCTTGCCAGCCAAGGGATGGTTTGCGTTAATGTGTACCATTCCGTCCTCGGTTATTTTTTCTACCGTACAGTATCGAAGTTCATCTTTGATTTCTGCCTCAAACTCCAGGCCCTCTTCGATTACTACGTCGTCGGGAAATTCGCCCTGAGAAACGGTAAAGAGAAGACTTTCGTCGTAACTGCCATAGGCATCATCGCCGGTGAGGGTAACATCGATCGATTCGCCGATTCCTTTTCCTTCGAGAGCTTTCTCGAGTCCGGGCATAACCCCCTCGTACCCATGAAGATAGTCCAGATCGCCGTTCTCCTCCGAGGAATCGAGAACCGATCCGTCCTCTTCCGAAAGGGTATATTGAATGGTTACGACCATGTCTTCTTCAACCACCTTCTTCGCCATACATACTTCTCCTTATTACCGTTGATTTATCCACGCGTTAAAGTTTTTTCTATTCATGGGGCGACCATAAAGGAACCCTTGAGCAAGATCGCAACCCAGTCCAACCAGCGTTCTTGCCTGTTCTTCCGATTCTACACCCTCAGCTATCACCTGAAGACCTAAGAGTTTGCTCAAATTAATAACCAACTCCGTAAGGGATACCGAACGGCTATCGGTCATGAGGTTCATTACAAAACTTCGGTCGATCTTGAGTTTATCAATTGGAAGCCGAAGAAGATAGTTCAAAGACGAGAATCCCGTACCAAAATCGTCGATAGCAATACCCATTCCCAGGTTCTTGAGTTTCTGTAAGTTCGCAATCATTAAGTCCGCGTCTTGAATTACGAAAGACTCGGTAATTTCTATCTCAATGAGATTTGGATCTACCCCCGTCTGGGACAGAGTGTGTTGTAAAAACTGAAAAAAATTGGGGTCTTGGAATTGCTTAACCGAAATATTTACCCCAATACGGGCATCGGAAGGAATGGATGCATTGGTCGCCCACTCCACCCGGGCTTTGCAGGCCTCGGCGAATACCCAGCGACCTAACTCATGGATAAAGCCGGAGTTTTCTGCCAGCTGAATAAAATCACCCGGTTGGACTATCGACCCATCCCTACGAATCCAACGAACGAGAGACTCGGCACCGATACATTTTTGCGAAGATATTTCTACCTGAGGCTGGAAGAAAAGCACAAATTCGTTGTCGGTTAGGGCCGGACGAAGATCCCGAGACAATGAAATTCTGTGCAGAAGGGTTTGTCGCATTTCGGTTGTAAATTTCATGTACCGGCCACGATTCCGATTTTTAGCTGTTTTCATTGCAATATTTGCAAAAATTATGCCGTCCTCGCTCCCTAAAAGACCCTCGGAATCGGTGAGCCCTATGGTCACCCGTAGAGGATAGGTATTTTCTCCCACTCGAAAGGGTTCATCGAGGATAGACAACAGCCTTGCCGGTATTACCTTAGCACTCGGACCCAAAAAGCCGAAGGTGTCGCCGGAAACTCGGCACACATCGATCTCGGGTACGAGGTGAGTGGTTAGACGTTCGGCTACCTTTTTGAGGAGTACATTCCCTTTTGTGTGCCCGAGAGTATCGTTCAATTCTGAAAAGTCGTCTATGTCTATAACTCCAATGGTCCAGGAAGTACTAGCACCAAGGGCCCTTTTTTCGATAAGCTGCAGAAATTGTACTTTATTCGGTAGTCCGGTTAAATCGTCATAATAGGCTGAGGTCTGGAGCTTTGTTACCAGCTCGAGGTTGCCAAACCCCACCGACCCGTTAGAGTAGAGTACCCGTAAGAGCTGTTGTGATTGGTGGTCGATAAGGGTACTGGCAACAATTTTGATGACAAAAACACGACCCGAGCCCATCGTAAATCGTAGTACCGCCCGAGGACCAAAAAAATATACTCCCGGTTCCCCCTGGGAATCTTGAGGAAAATCGGCCGCTTGAATAGCATATTGGTCGAGGATCTGGTAGTCCCGATCGGAAGAGTAGAATCCTAGTTCTGCCGCGTGTAAATACTCGATAATTTTTGGAAGTTGAGAAAAGAGACTTCTTGCATAGGAGACAAAGTCTCGGCTTTCGAAACTCCGATTCCCCGCTTGAATAATGCTCTCGAGGGCCCGAGTACTGCGCTGAATCATATGTAATTGGTCGTAAGACCGAATTGCAGTCGTTACCAAAGTTATGAGTTTTGTTCGAGTGAGTTCGGATTTCATTCGGTAGTCGTTTATGTCCAACTCTTGAATGATATCGATTTCGGGGGCGCTTCCTGGATGACCGGTTCTCAAGATAATTCGTACTGCTTCATTTTTGAGTTCTTCGCGGATGTAACGAACTAAGTCGAGTCCCGAAGTATCTTCCTCCATGACTACGTCGAGGATTACCACCGCGAGGTCTGTTTGTTCGGCAAGAATACTCTTTGCTTCATTTACTCGGTTAGCAGTCAGCAAGGTCACGGGGATATTCTTGACCTGCAATCGAGAAAGGGCTAGTTTGGTGACTTGGTGGACTTGCTCGTCGTCATCGACTACAAGAATTTTCCAAGTTCTGTCGCCAGGTTCGGGATAAATAGTCATCAAAACACTTTCCTCGTTTCATTTGCCTCAAAAGTCTTGACACTTTTAGGGCCTTCTTGTACTTTTCTCTCTCGTAACTGCGTCCGTCGTATAATGGTTATTACCCCAGCCTTCCAAGCTGGAGATGTCAGTTCGATTCTGATCGGACGCTCGTTAAAAATCCTTGTAAGGTAAATACTTACAAGGATTTTTTTTGACCATTTTTCTTGCCCCTTTTCCTTGTTCTTATGGGTGACATGGAAAATAGCATGGTAAGTTACTTTATTCAGTATGAACTAAATTCCGGTAAATTCAAACAGCTATTACTAGGGTAAGCTGCGAATTCCCGATCTTTTGGCGATTGGTTCATTAAATCGAGAACCCGACAAACAGAGACAGGCCAGAGGTTTTTGGCAAGATTGTTGGAATACTATGCACACTCGCGGCTACCTCAAATTCCATCCAGGGAATGCTCCTCAACCAAAGGTCTAGGTCTAGGGATGGGGATGCCGTTCGACGAATGGTGCCCATTTCCGACGAAAGGGGTAAGACAGTGGACGAACTCACTGAATACAGCACCGGGAATACGACCCAGACCGTGAACCAGTCGGCCAGCGTCAACGAGAACAGCGCGAAGATGGAACAAATTACCCGTAATATCGAGAAGTTCAATGAGCTAGTTCTGATATTGAACGAGAATGTTACCGAATTATCTTCGGATATCGAGCAGATAAAACAAACATCAACGGTGTAACCCCAACCCTGGTGAAGAAGACCCAGAACCTCGGTACGCTCAAGGACTCGGCATCGTCGGGGAAGGATGGACTGGACCAGATTGTGGGTCCAAGGAAATGATGGTGGGTAGCAAGCAGGTAGACGCTGGGGTGAATAGCATGACTGAGCTTACAACCAGGAACAAGGGCAGTATCGATACCCTCATCCGGGTGGTGGGTAGATTTAGGACCTAGACCGCAGTCAACGATCTTTCCAGCGAATCAAAATTTTCAAAAATTCGGAAAGAGCACGCTCGACCAGGTCGCCATTCTGGAAAGGAGAGCGAAAACGAGTTAACAACCCCCGTTGAAAACCTCCTATAAGAACCGAAAATCGTTGTAAATTATGACTTTTTTATTGTAAATTTTGACCTAGTCACATTGTTTAATAGTTCATTGATCATTGAGCAAAAAAATTACGCCGTCAAAAAAACATGCTCACACAGTTTTTAGGGGAATTACCACCGAGTCGAAATCGCCAAAGAGTTCGGGCAGACGAAGTCCAACGTGCATTAAGAAATCGCCTCCGTAGATCTCGCCGGCTTCGGTCTGGTAGCTGGCCGAAGGATCCAATTCCCGAAGGCGAAGTTGAACAAATCGATTATAGACCGTGGCTAAATGCAGATAGTAGAAAACAACCACCTGCGACCGATCGGGAGAAACGAACATCCACGCGGTAGAACCTTGGGCTCCCCTCTCGAAGGGCGAGAGTAAGCGATAAAAGTGTCCAAACTGAAGGGTTGGGCGCAGTGTTTTGTAGAGGGAAATTTGGCGAGCGACCTCGGTTTTTTCCTCGGAACTCAGGTTTAGAAGGTCCAACTCGTAGCCCAAGTTGGCCGCCATAGCTACGTTCCCGCGAGTCTTGAGGGGGGTAGTTCGGCCGACCTGGTGATTTGGACAGGAGGATACGTGGGCACCCATGGTCAGCGGGGGGTAGGCCAGCGAAGTGCCCCATTGGATGGGCAGTCGCTGATAGGCGTCGGTGTTATCGCTGGTCCATACCTGGGAGGTATAGTAGAGCATACCTGGGTCGAACCGGCCACCACCACCGGCGCAACTTTCGAAAAGGACCTGGGGAAAATCACCGGTAATTCGGTCCAACAAATCGTACAGACCACAAATGTAGCGGTGGGCGGTTTCTTTTTGCCGCTCGGCGGGGAGAGCAGCAGACCCAACCTCGGTGTTATTTCGGTTCATGTCCCATTTAATATAGTCGATCGAGCCGGAACGCAGAACTGCTGTAATGGATTCGTAGAGGTAGTCCTGGACCACTTTTCGACCAAGGTCGAGGACCAGTTGATTTCGGCCCTGGCTCAGGGTCCGGCCAGGAACCTGCAAGCACCAGTTGGGGTGGGCACGGTAGAGGTCGCTGTCGGGAGAGACCATTTCGGGCTCGAACCAGAGACCGAAGAGCATTCCTTTCTCGTGGGCGTGGGAGGCCAAGGCAGTTAATCCTCCCGGAAGTTTTTCCTCATTACACCACCAATCGCCCAAACCCGAGGTATCGTCGTCGCGCTTGCCAAACCAGCCATCGTCCAAGACAAATAGTTCGATGCCTAGCTCTGCACTGGCATCAATGAGTTGCAAGATCCGGTCTTGGGTGAAAATGAAGTAGGTAGCTTCCCAGTTATTAACAAGAATAGGCCGAGGCTTGTATTGCCAGGGGCCCCGGGCAAGACGCTCGCGGTAGGCCTGGTGGAGGATGTGAGAGAGCCCTCCCAGACCCCGGGAAGAGTAGGCCAAAACGGCCTGCGGGGTGGTAAAAATGTGCCCCGGCTCCAAGTGCCAAGCAAAATCAGCGGGATTTAGTCCAATGTGTAGGCGGGTTTTTTCGTAGGAATTGACCGAGACCCCGGCCAAGAACGAGCCACTGTACACGAGGTTCATAGCGTATACGTCGCCGTAGTCCTCGGTGGTAGTGGGTCGGGCCAAGGCGATGAAGGGATTTTGTTCGTGGGAACTAGCTCCCCTGCGGCTTTCTACCCGGTGGCCGGACCGACCCAGGGGAATTCGACCCAGCTGCCTCTCGGCAGCCCAACCACCGTACAGATGAATGAGCTCGAACTTCGAATCCCCAAAAAAATCCACCGAACAACTCAGGGCTCGCTCCAGATCCAGGGCCCGGGAACCGGAATTGCGAAACACCGTGTGACGGGCAATAATGTCGTAGTCGGCCAAAACACAGTACACGAGGTCAATTTCGAGCCCCCAAAGGGGATCTGCCAGGGAAATAACGAGGGTATGGGCCTCGTCGCCGGGCTCGGACCTCAAACTCGGCAGGCCCTGGGGGCTAACACAGCCTTCGACAATTGTATGCCCCACATAGCTTGCGGCGGTAACAGAAGAACCATCGGCGTAGGTGGCCTCGAAAGCCGGGGGGGCGTAGTCGCTACGGCCATAGTCGGGGTACTCCCGGGGCAGGGTATCGAACGAAATAGTCCTGTTGGCCGGAACTGGGTTTGGCGAAAAACTGGGAGCTTGAACCAACCGCAGAAGGGAACCATCGCCTAGGTCCCGCACTCGCGAACCCCAGTACCCGTGACAGACAATGCCATCGAGGAGCTCGATTAGGTAGCTTGTAGTGTTAGTCTGCAAATGAAAACGTTGGGTTAGAGGGTCAAATTCGATACTCATACAATTCCTTTCTTGACAGCGCTGGTCGATCGGCGAACGACCAGGTCGGGTTCTACGAATATTTGACGGGGTTCACCGGGAGTTTCCAATCCTCGAAAAAGAAGATCAATTGCCTCGTTTCCGAGGGAAGTCAGCTTCAGGTCGATGGTAGTCAGGAGGGGCAGGCTGCTCTTGGCCAGGTTGGTGTTGTCGTGGCCAATGATGGACAGGTCTGCAGGGACCCGCAGGCCGGCCCCCTGGGCTGCGGCCAGGGCACCCAGGGCCATGAGATCGTTACAGGCAAAAATGGCCGTTGGTCGCAGGGTTCCTCCCTTGGAAAGTACCTCCGAGCAGGCACGGGTGGCCATTTGAATGGCGTTGTCGGTGTTACCTTCGGTAATAGAAACCACCAGGTCTTCGGGAGGTGGGGTACTGTGGTCCTGGTAAAACTGGCGCCAGCATTCCTCTTTTATGTCAAAACTATGACCGTGGGAGCCCCGCAAAAATGCAATGCGACGGTGCCCCAAATCCCAAAGGTAGTCCATTAACTTTTCCATTCCCGCGTATTGATCGATGTGGACCGAGTTGAGACCAACGATTTCGCGAAAGGAATGGACCAAGACCAGGGGAACTCGTTTCGCCACTTCGTGGTACAGACCATTGTCGAAGTTTTCGATGGTGGGGTCGATCATAATAATGCCTTCGACCTGGCGAGAGACCAAACTCTCGAGGTAGCGCTTCTCTTGGACTGGGTCCCCATCGGTGGTGCTCAAAAACAGCATAGATTCGGTTTCTCGTAATCGCTTCTCGATAACCTCGGTAATTTCCGTGTAGTAGGCATTGGTCATGGAGGTAATAAGGGTGCCAATGGTCTTGGTTCTTTTCTGCATAAGCCCTTGGGCCAAGGCGTTTGGCACAAAACCAAGTTTTTTAATGGCCTGTTCGACCTTGGCCCTGGAACCGTGACGGACTTGCCTTTGGTTCAAAACCCGAGATACCGTGGCGATTGAAACCCCCGCCTCCCGGGCGACGTCCTTGATAGTCAAAGATGTTCTCCTTACAGAAACCGTTTACCGAAAAAAAATTACCAAGTTAGCATAACAGATAATATCAAAAACGAAAACGATAAAAGTTGCCCCAAGAGCCTAGAAAGATCCAAAAAAGCGGCTAAAAGATCCTAAGAGATAAAAATATAAACTGAAAGCGTTTACAAAAAACTTGTATTAGCCCGGGACCCATGGTATCCTTAAATAAATCTACAGGAGGAATGTATGAAAAAAATCGTGCTTTTTGCACTGCTGAGCATCGTAATGGCTCTGCCCCTATTGGCCGGCGGATCTAATCAAGCTTCTACTCCAGCTACCACCGAAAAGGTTACCCTTAACTGGTGGACCTGGACCCTTCCCACCGAAGAAGATTTTGTGGTGCTCAAGGAGGGGTTCGAAGCCAAGTACCCAAATATTGAGCTCGTCTATAGTGTAAATCAAATGGACGACTACCGCCAAAGACTGCAGGTGGAATTCTCTTCTGGCGTAGGACCGGACGTACTGTCAATGCAACCGGGCTCCATGCTCAATCAGTACAAGCCCTTCCTTTTAGACCTTACCACCCCTGCCAGTGCTACCTTGGGTCGACTGGTTCCTGGTGTCGTAGACGAGGCCAGACTGCGATCCGGTGGCAATGCGGTCTTGTTGGCTCCCATGGGAATGTCTTCGACCATGTTTGTGTATTATAACGCCACCTACTTCGAGCAAGCCGGAATCACCCAGGTTCCCACCGACCTCAATAGCCTCTTGGTGGCAATTGAAAAACTGCGAGCCACTTTCCCGGACAAACTACCCCTGACCATTGGTCTCAAAGACAGCTGGTTTAACGGCGACGTCTTTGCCCTCTTTGCCAACATGGTAGAGCCCGGAATTACCGAGCGTGCCGACAATGGGGAAGTCCAGTGGACCCACCCAGCCTTTGTCCGAGCCATGGAAATTCTGAAGAGTCTGGTAGACCAGGGAATAATCGATCGCGAAGCTTTAGGTGTAGCGGTCTACGAAGACTCCATCGGTCTATGGGCCGATGGAAAAGCCGCTATGCACATTAACGGTGGCTGGGCAGTTGGTATGCTTTCCAACCCAGTGAACGTCAACGCCGATGGCCAACCCTACGCCGACCGCAGAGGTGGGCGGGCGACCGACAACGACGTCTTTGGAGCCTTCCCTGTACCTAACTTCACCGGTGGCGAACCGGTAGTCTTGGGTGGAATCGATATTGGAATCTCTTTGAACAAAACCTTGGCCAACGACCCAGCAAAACTGGATGCGGCCCTGAAGTTGCTGGACTACATGCTGGTGAGCGAAGGCCGAACCTTCCAAACCGGTCGACCGGGCGCAGGACTCATTCCTACCCTCCAGGGAGCCTCGTTGAACAAGAGCATCTACCAAGATCCTGCTTCTTCAGCCGGTGTAGATGCCATTGTGAATACCACCAACTCAAACCTCGCTGGACCCCGGGGAGTAGCGAACCCTGCAGTCTTTACCCAACTGGGTGTAGTGGTGCAGAATGTAGTTGCGGGTAACAACATTATGGCTGAGCTTGAAGCTCTGCAAAACGTCGCTGACAAATAGTCCCTGACAAGTAAGCCAGACAAAGGCAAAAGTGCAATTTTGGCACCGGTGGGGTAACCCGTCGGTGCCTTGTTCTTTTTTTATAGTGCACCAAAGCTTGTGGGAAGGTGCATATCTCCCTATGAGAGTAGCAAAAAACTATCGTTCTTGGTTTCATTGGACCATAATTATGAGGATCTTTGGTACTTCTTAGGCAGAGAAAATTCGGTTTCCACAAGCTTTGGTGCACACTATTATTTTTTCTATGGGGAAGTCGATCATGACCACTACAATCAACCGTCAACGATCCAAAGAAATCCTTTCGGGATATCTGTTTTTGGTCCCTCTTTTGTTACTCATGGGAACCTTTGTATTTTATGGCTTGTATTTTGTTGTTCGCCTCAGCTTTTTTCGCTGGGACGGATTTTTACTCGAATCGATGGAGTTTCGGGGCCTACGAAACTACGAAATCCTTTTTACCGACCCCATCGCCCTAAGGGCCCTGGGAAACGTGCTCATTTTTATGGTAACCACCGTGACCGTGCAAATGTTTCTGGGCCTTTTTATTGCCCTGCTTTTACGGGGAGGAACCCCCGGGGGCCGATTCTACAAGGCTCTCTTTTATATTCCCGTTACCCTCTCGACGGCGGTTATCGCCCGAACCTTTATGGGGGTCTACGAACCCTACTTTGGGGTTCTTAATACGTTTTTACGATCTATGGGATTCGAAGACCTGGCCCGCTCGTGGCTTGGTGATCCCTCTATCGCCCTTTGGGCCATTATTATTGCCAATATTTTCCAGTGGACCGGGGCGCAAATGGTCTTTTACATCGCTGGACTTACCACCATTAGCGATGAAATATTTGAGGCCGCCCAAATGGACGGGGCGGGGTTCTGGCGGACCCTCACCTCTATTGTATGGCCCAGCTTGTGGCCCACCCACACCACGGTTATCGTTTTGGGTATGGTGGGGTCGATTAAGACCTTCGACATCGTCTGGCTGCTGACCCAGGGTGGACCGGGTAACGCCACCCAATTCCCCGCCACCCTGCTGTATCAGGCCGTGGCCCAGAACTCCCAGGCAGGCTACGGGGCAGCCATTAGTGTGCTCATGATCGCCTTTAGTGTGGTGCTGTCCTATCTGCAAATCCGTCTGAATAAAAAGAAGCAGGAGGCCTGATTATGGTCGGTAAACGAACTCTCGGCAGTAAGATTGCAATTCAGGTGATTTTGGCGGTTTTGGGCCTCTTTTATGTCATTCCCCTGGCCAACGTGGTGGTGTCGTCCCTCCAGGGGGCCGGCTTAAGGAACTACACCTACCTGTTTACCTCGGGGTTTCCCATTATGCGCATGATTTTTAACAGTGCCCTGGTTTCATTCTTGCAGGTAACCCTCATTGTAGCAGTGGCTTCTATGTCGGCCTTTGCCTTTTCCAAGATTCGATTTCCCGGCCGCGATACCCTGTATCTTTTGGTTCTTTTGACCATGTCCATTTCGATGCTCAACTTTATTTCGCCCCTTTTTCAAACCATGAAGGCTCTGGGGTGGATTAACACCTACGCAGCCCTGGTCCTGCCGGCGGCAACCTTCTGGCTCCCGGTAGCTATTCTCATTCTCAAGAATTATTACGATTCCCTGGGCATCGAGCTTTTAGAAGCGGTCATGATCGAGGGTGGGGGATTTTTCACCGCCTGGTTACGGGTCTACGCTCCCCTCAGCCGTCCGGCGGTAATCAACGTGGTGGTTTTTGCCTTCATCAATTCCTGGAACGATTATTTGAATCCCCTGCTTTTTTCCCGCTCCCAAGACATGCGCACCCTGCCCATGGCGGTGATTTCGCTCAGCTCGTCCATTTACGGCGCCCGGCCCGAGGTGGTGTTTGCGTGTTTGGTAATCATGGCCGTACCTTCGGTGATTGTGTACCTGTTATTCCAGGATCACCTGGGCGAAGGAATGACCGCTGGAGCTGTTAAGGGTTAGTGCTCGGGTATCGAATGAAACACGCTCTTAGAGTGGAAAATCATTGTAAATTTTGACCAAAAGATTGTAAATTTTGACCTAGTCAACTTGTAGCACTCGCTCACCCATTACTGGTAGGGTGAATCGAGGTACACAATGATCCAGGTAGGCATAGTAGGCTTGGGCGATATTGCCCCCATCCATCAACATCCCCAGAAAAAGATTGGCGTATGTTTACAAGACCGCAGAAACAATACAACCCAAGAGCTCCCGGCCCTTATTCGGTCGCAATCCTACGGAAAGGTCTTTGGGCTGAAGGGTGTGGTCACCCGGCACCGTTCTCGGGCCGACTACGAGGCCAAGCCTTGGCGGAGTCAAAGGGATAAAGCCGGTGATGGGGTCATGATCAACCAAACCATTCATCCCATGGATCTTCTCCAACTCTTCGGTGGGGAAGTGCGGTCTGCTGGTGGTGGAAGACACGGTCACGGCCGTCTTGACCTTTGAAAATGGGGTCCAGGGTACCTTTTTTGCCACCAACGCCCACCGGGAAAACTCCGGCGTGGAAATCGAGGTCGGTTTTGAACAGGCTTGGTTGATTATCGATGGCGATCGGCTCTACAAGGTCGATGATGAGGGCATGACGCTTTTGACCGAGAACGAAAAACTCGATGGCTCTTAGTTTTACCACGGGGCCAGCCACGGCAAACTCATCCAGAAGTTCTACCGGGCTATCCAGGAAGATACCGACAACGATTTTAAGGTCGAAGAGGGTCAGGACAGCATGCAGTTGATTGAAGCGGTGGTCCGGTCTTCCAAGGAAAATCACTGAGTAACCGTGGCTACCCCATCGGTTTGATGAGCTGGCCTCTGCTCAGTGAGAAATGCATTTCGTACGGTGGCGGAAGCGAATATGTAACACTACTGCTACGCTCTTGGACCTCGAAATCATTGTAAAATTTGTCACTTTTATTGTAAATTTTGACCTGTACAGTTTCTCCACGCTCTCTCTGTGTTTGCTACCGTGTCTCCACCCCTTTGACCATCCACTGCGGGCCTGGCACTATAACGCTATGATTAGAAACGACATACTACGACGACTACGCTACGCACTGGGGCTGGACGACCAAACCGTCATTCAAATAATAGCCCTGGGCCAAGAGCCCACAGCTCCAGTACCCACCTCCGAAATCCTGGCGGCCTGGTACCTAAAAGAAGAGGAGCCGAGCTTTGAACCTATGCCCGCTAAGGCTTTGTTAGCTTTTTTGGACGGATTGATTCTTCACTACCGGGGACCCAGAACCGATGGGCCCGGGGCAGTGGTAGCGACGACGAACTTGAACAATAATACGGTGTTAAAAAAGATCCGAATCGCCCTAAGCCTTCAAGAAGATGACCTGTTAGAAATTATGAAGTTAGCGGGGTTTGCGGTGTCGAAAAACGAGCTGACAGCTTTGTTTCGTAAACCCGGGCAACGCAACTATGTCGAATGTATGGACCAGTTCTTGCGCAACTTTCTTGTCGGTCTGGCTCTCTATCGGCAACAACCAAAGAATTAATGCTCGCCTACCGCCACGCTTTCCATGCGGGAAACCACGCCGACGTGCTCAAACACCTGGTGCTCCTATCGGTGGTTGAGTATTTGACCCACAAAGAAACGGCCCTCCTCTACGTCGATACCCACGCCGGAGCGGGAGCCTATCGGTTGGATGCCGGATATGCCAATCAAAATAAGGAATGGCAAGGGGGCTGGCAGCGCCTGGAGGCAGCCCTGGGGAGTGAAAAAACCGGGGCCCCGGCCCTAGACCGCTTCCTCGAAGCAGTAAAGGAGTTCCAGGCCAGTTTGGTGAATCCGGCCATGTACCCGGGCTCGCCGGTTCTGGTTCGTCGGATACTGCGACCCCAGGACTACTCGGTGCTGTGTGAACTCCATCCGACGGACCACGAAATTCTGGAGGATTATTTTCGGGGCGACCGCCGGGTGCAGGTGCACAAGGCCGATGGATTTCGAACCCTGAAAGGGGTCTTGCCACCGACCTCCCGGCGAGGGATGGTGCTTTTTGATCCTTCCTACGAAATGGGCGATGATTACACCCGCCTCCCGGCAGCCCTGGACGTAAGTCTGGAACGATTTGCCACGGGCTGTTACCTGGTGTGGTATCCGAAAATCGAGCGACCGGAAGCAAAAAATCTTCCTAATCACCTGGAAAGAGTTGCCGAAAAAGCTGGGCGACCCTGGTTACAAGCCGAGCTCTCGGTCGCCACGCCGGTACCTGGCCAACTAGGAATGACCGGGTCAGGGATGTTCGTAATCAACCCACCCTATGTACTGGCTGATGAACTACGCACGGCGCTGCCGGTGGTTCAGGAGATATTGGGACCAGAACAAGGGGAGTGGTTGGTGATCAGGTAGTTCGATAGGATATACTTATAGTATATATATGGTATAATAATTATACTATTAGGGAGAGTAATTGATGGTAACCTTTGAGTATGACGAAGGAAAAAGTCAATCTAACCTTCTGAAACACGGCATTGATTTTGTAGAAGCCCAAGAACTTTGGAATGATCCAGACTTAGTCGAGATCCCGGCGAAAACCGAAGACGAGGCTCGATTTGTAATAATAGGCGAATACAAGAAAAAGTATTGGACTGCGGTTATCACTTATAGAGAAAGTCGTGTGCGGATTATTTCAGTTCGAAGGTCGAGAAAAGAGGAGATAATACTCTATGAAAGCATCTGAATTTGACGAATTGTTTGATAAGGGCGACGAGATCCTCTCTTCTTTAGAAAAGTCGGGAGCAAAAAGGTTTTTTTACGAACAAAAGAGGGTGAATGTCGATATTCCCTTATGGATGGTACACAGTCTTGACAAAGAAGCAGCCAGACTTGGGGTCACACGGCAATCGATTATAAAACTTTGGCTTGCAGAAAGACTCGAAAAAAGACAGATATCTTGAGATCCGGTCGAATGAGCCCAGATGACGATATCGTGCTCTTCTTTAAGAAAAAGGCCAGCGAAGTAAAAGACAGGTTACCAAACCCTCATGAATAAAGCCCTTCGGGACTACATAAGCCGACGAATGTAAGGGATTTTTTAAAAACTTTTTCCAAATTTGAATCAGAAAGGCCTGTCTGTTAAGTAATAAGTGATATGAAGAAGAAAATTCCGGGAACCTCTATAATCTTGTTTTCTGGCTAAATTAGTCATTGCATCGCAATGACTTACGAACCTGAGCCGATTAAGAATATAGGTTTATAGAGGTTCCCATTTATATCCCTCGAATCCCAGAGCCCTATGACTCGGGATGGAAACGGATTTTGTTTCGGTACTTTTTTCAGGCTATCGACTTTTTTGTCCCCGAACTATCTGCTCTTTTCGATACCTCAGTAGCTCCGGTGTTCCTATACAAGGAACTAAAAAAGATTACCCCGGGGAACGAGATCGGCCACCGTAACGCCGACGTGCTGGTCCAAGTGAGGTTATTGTCGGGCATTGACCAGGTCCTCTTGTGCCACTTGGAACTCCAGACTGCGGCAGACCCTTCTTTGGGAAATCGCACCTTTGTCTATGCGTACCGAATCTACGATATCGGCGCTTCTGGAAAGTTGGTGTACAATTCTTTCTGTAAATTAGGTTGAAAAAAGCAGGCTGGTCGCGGACTCCGTCCGCTGCTCGCCTATGCATCCGAGGCCGATCAGGCTCAAATGGTAAGTGACCAAACTAACCAAAAGGAGAGCCCGATGGCCTACGAATCAGAGTATACACTGTTGGAGCAAGTGATCCAAATGCTGGCAACCAAGGCTGGTCGCAGACTACGTCTGCTGCTCGCCTATGCAACCAAGGAAGACAGCAAATTTTCCAAGGTGATAGAAAAGGTTGTAAACGAAGCGATGAAACTGGAACGAGCCAAGACACTGCAGGCAGAGCCCTATGAACGAACCGAAGATCGGGTAGGCTATG
>Ga0210043_1000510_pt1 | contig 41106 bp, 49 predicted proteins | sample CryGeymet201501t_FD_183990 | JGI IMG/M metagenome (GOLD analysis project Ga0210043, IMG submission 183990) | Groundwater microbial communities from Crystal Geyser aquifers in Utah, USA - Crystal Geyser metaG 2015-01t (SPAdes) (version 2) | ecosystem: Environmental > Aquatic > Deep subsurface >... | reverse complement strand
GGCTCAAAAGTCTTAACTTATCATTCCCTTTTATCCCTAAGTTTTTCTTTTTCAAGACCTTGTCAGCCCACAAAGCCGTAGATATTATCATCCCTCCGACAAAAACTCCAACTATGCTGTCATCAAGTCCTAAAGAACGGGTTATTCCTACCCCGACTATTGTTGCTCCGGTGCACAACGGGCAATGAGCCATAACTCCAGGAATAGTTGCTATGAATGCCAACATCACGGCTAAAGCCAGCGTGAGATGTTTCATTCCTTCTCTCTTGTTTTTTTCGTTTCTTTCTTTGCTTTTCATTTTCTTTCTCTCAAATTTTCATAAATAAAAAATAAAAAAATAAATTAATCTTTATTAACAGCCTCCAACCATTGAACCGCCGCTGCCTGTCTGTCCTTTTTCAGCTCCTCTGTATAAGTTACTTGCCAGGTTGATGTAATTCTTGGAGTCTATACCTTGAGCTTCCAATGCCTGTGCCTTTTGTTCATGCACTCCTGGAAAGAATAATACCTTCCATTTTCCAAGCTCTTCAAGTATCACAGCATCACTAACGTCAGGATGCTCTATCAGCATGTATTTTGCCAGACCACGCATAGCATAGCTATGTGCGCATCCACAAGCCCTTTCTCCATTACTGAAGATTATAGACTGTGCTCCACAGCAATACTCGCATGAAATTGAGCTTCCAATCCGGATATATCTCTCCATTAAGTCCTGGCTTAATTCTTTGTCTTCATAAGCCGCGAGCTTTTGTATAGTCTGATCAGCCAGTCTGGGATTGCTAGCAGACACATCATCAAAACTAACCCCTAACTCTTCTCCGTATATGCTTGGGATTCCTTTAGGAATTATTTCTGAAGCTGAAACAGTTCCAATTCCAGTAGCAATTACATTTCCAGTTGGGCTTGTAATCTTGCCGAAATTAAAAACAAGCACAACAGCCAATATTGCTATTAATGCTATTTGTAAAATCAGTTCATAGTTTGGCTTTTTATGCTCATCTTGTGTTTTTGATTCCACTTTCTTTGAATTGCAGCAGTCCATTTTAACAGCCTCCAACCATTGCATTTGAAGCAGCACTTTGCCCAGCGCTAACTGCCTGTCCTGTTGAACTTACATCAACTCCACCTGTTCCAGCCTGAAAGGCAACGAACAGGGTAACTACAAAGAGTATGGCTATAATTGCCCATAACAGCGTACCTTTACTTATCTGCATTTTGACCTCCTTTCACTTTTCGTGTTTCTTCGTTTTCCATGATTTCTATAAGAACAAGAATTATATATGCGCTTTTGCGGAACCAGTTCCGCATTAGAATTTAAGAAGAAAAAAAGAAAGAAATTGTGTTTTCTTTACTTTGCAACGAAAGATCTAATATAACATGGAAACTTTATAAAGGACTACAACTTTTAAGTTATAAGGAGAACAATATGAGAATTGATAAGGGATTTAAAGTAAATACAGGCGATGCGAGATTTGGCGAACACTTTAAAATGAAAGGGGTTACACTGAACACATTAGACATCAAAATCTCTGGGACTGACACTGAAAATGATTTAGCGGTGTTTGAGCAGACTGGACTTACTCCAGATGGAGGACCGCCTTTGCACATCCATCATTTTCAAGACGAGTGGTTTTATGTAATTGAAGGAGAGTATCTGTTTCAAGTTGGCGATGAAAAATATCAAATGAAATCAGGTGACACAATTTTTCTTCCAAGAAATGTGCAACATGCTTTTATTCAACTGACAGAAAAAGGGAAGATGATTGTTTCTTATTTACCAGCAGGAAAAATGGAAGCATTTTTTAGGGTCACAGACAAGTGGACTTCTCCTCCGACCAAAGAGGAAATTGTAAAAGTTTTTGCAGACCATGACATGAAAGTTGTTGGAGCACCATTAAAAGCTGACCAACTAATTACTAAAAGTAGCACGAACAACTAACAAAACGTTAGGGGTAATTTTACAAAGGAGGACACAAACTTAAAAGGAGAATTTATTATGAAAAAAAAACAAAGAGCTATTTCGCATTCTTATTGAAGAAGGTTTTAGCAAGGGTGACGTTACTGTCTTTGATAAATATACTTCCTCCGATTTTGTTGAACACCAATATGGATTTAATCCCCCAAATGCTGGAGGAGTTAAAAAAGCTATCAAAAGTCTTCATGACGCATTTCCCGACTTTACTTTGACAATTGAGGACTTGATTATGGATGGCGATAAAGTATGGGGACGAATGACAGGACGTGGAACTCATAAAAAACAATTTGGACCATTGCCTGCTACCGATAAAACTTTTGAGATTACCGTTATAGATATTATGCGGTTCAAAGAAGGTAAACTTATTGAGCACTGGGGTGTTCCTGATCGCTTAGCACTAATGGAACAACTTGGTATGAAGCCACCACCAAAGATTATTATGAGAATAATAAGTTTTCTTAATAAGTAATTTGTAGATAACGCTTGTTTAATAGTATTTTGTATCAAAAATCATTCTTTCAATTATTGTCAGTTGTTTTCTTATTTACCACAATTTTATATTCACTAATGGGATCAAAATGAGATTTCTTTAAATAAAGGATTATTTCCATTTTAAACAAATTAGTACAAAAAAATGAAATTCACCCCTAACCCCTCTTTCATTTTTGATCTCATTTCATCTCGAGTTATTGATGATTTCCTTGATAATTTTTTCAACTTCTTCTGCCTCTTCTTTACCGACTTCTGGAAAAAACTTTGAGATTATGGAAGGTTTCATTCCAATAATCTTAATTTTTCCATTATCTTCTAACACATTGATTTTACAAGGCATACACAAAGAGATAACCTTATTTTTGTTTAAAAAATTATTAGCATATTTTCCGGAACAAATTTCAATAATTTTTAACGGATTATGTTCAAACCCTTTCATAGCCAATCTTTCCTTTATATCATAAACATTGAATAAAGTCCAACCTTGAGATTCTACGGCTTTCAATACAGACAAAACAGCCTCATCAAAGTTTTTCTCAGTTTCAACAATATATGCAAAATCTTCAATATTCATTTTTGATCTCCTTTCATATTAATTATCGTGTCGATTTAATCATCTTTCAATACGACCACATTGGTCATCCCTCTTCTCTTCCTTTCCACTAAACCCGAGCCTTCAAGCTTGTCAACTATTCTCGTCATCCTCGCCTTGCTGAATCCAGTCTTTTCTATTAAATCTGCCTGAAATATTGCTCCGTTTTCCTTAACAAGATTATAAACTTGTTTCTCTTCCGGCCTGAATGATGATAAATCTACTTTTTTCTCACTCTTCTTTTCTTTAATCTTCTTTACAACAATTCTCTCATTTGGCTTTGATAATAGAAGGAATAAGCTGACAATTACCAAAACACCCCCAATAGTCAGCGCAAAATAAGTCTGTTTTGTCACGCTGTCAAACATCTCGCATGATTCAACATCCCCATGCTGGAGGAAGCAGCTTGTCCTGACAGCTTCATCAAGCGCATTGCTGTAGAAGAAAGTGAATATGATTATCAGTATTGATACCGCTAAGAGCAGCCATCCCAGGTTTCTTGTTTCCATCTATTCAACTATCAACGTCCCCGTGCCCATTCCCATTGAGCATGCGAATCTATAAGTCCCTTTCTTAGTTGGAGTAAATTCAACTGTGTCTTGCGGCGTTCTCAAATACTTGTTCACTCCAAAGTCCCTGATGGTGAAAGACCTGAAACACCCATAAACACTTTCATCCAGGCTGATGCTCACAGGCTGTCCGGCCTTCACAGTAATTGTGTTGGGATAATAATTATAGTTCTTCATACCTATCACAACTTCCTGCACTTCCCCGTTTCCAATATTTCCATTGCCTCCCCCGGTATCACTTGCAGAGCCATCAATCATGAAATATCCCGCTGCAACCGCCAGGATTATTATTCCAAAAAGATACAATGTTGTCTTTTTTATTTTCATGAGAATAGCACGCTCCTCGGCCCATAGACCATGAAGATAACAGTTATTATTGTAAGTGCAAAGCTCCAGAATATTGTGAATAATTCACTGTCATCATGTTTTCTGCCGGCTTCTCTTGTCTCATTGTAAATCATGTAATTCAACCCAATCAATATAAATCCGGAGACTGCAAAGACAATGACTCCTGCAGCTCTTAAATTATCATTGAACATCATCAATGCAGTCATTGCTCCCATTATCCCTCCCATAAATCCAGCCATTGCCCCTTCCATCACTCCCATGACTCCACAGCATTTGCCGTTCCATACACCAAATCCTATTCCGACGGCCATTCCAAAGACACTTCCCCAGAACATGCCATTAGTAGCTCCTATTATGTATCCAGGTAAAAAGCTAGCAATCATTCCTATTGTCATTCCAATCATCATTCCTGACATGCATGCAAATTCCCTATAAGCACGAACATATCTGACTGAAGGAATTATCATAGCATACCCGATTATAGCTAATAACAGGAAGAACCCATATTTAGGAATAAAATCCGCTATGTATCTCAATCTAAAATAATAAAGAATCCCGAAAACAATCAGAGAGCTGACTAAAGAAAAAAAAACTGTCTTAGCAAGTTCCCCTTCGGCCTCTCCATTGCCTAAAGACTTTGTAAAATCCTTGAATGTCATACCTTATTTAGAAAAACCTTCTTATTAAAAGCTTTTATGAAACTAGTTTCACAGCAGATTTATTGACAGAAATAGACATTTGGCACACTTTCACCTCGGGCACGATAATCTTCCCTGATTTCTCTGCCTACGGCACTTCTTTTTCCAGAAGGAACAGGCCTTATCCTCTTCCAGAAAGAATATCCTACTTTTGTCCCATAAATATCAATCACTCTATCAGGCAGGGAGTACTTATTTCTGAAAGACCTCCCAGATTGCCTGTTAGATACTTCGTCAAAAAAGACTCTGTCATCCAATGTAGAAGAATGGAAAGACTTTAGATTCAGTTGATTTGGCCACGGTTTTAATTCAGGGTTTTTCATGCCCCTACACCTTTCTCCCTTTTTTAAACATTATGAAAAAAATTCACAAGTTTCTTAAACTCTATTTCCAAGTAAAAATATGGAAAACAAGCATATTGGCTACGTGATTTTAGGCATATCAATTGTAATCATATTCATAATCTTTCTTTTCAACAATGCAATGAAAGATATAGTTGATGCAACCTGCTCTCTAGAGCACGGGCCAGAATGTCCTATGTACCAGTCAATCTCACAACAGACTTATTTGTCTCTGGCGATAGTTGGCCTTTTGGTCATAATAGGAATAGTCCTGATATTATCAAAGCCGCAGGAAAGAATAGTTGTCAAGACGGTCAAGGAAAAGATGCCTGTGAAGACCTATGATATTTCATCATTAAACTCTGAAGAAAAAAAAGTTTTTGGCATGATAAGGGAAAAGAAAGCAATTTTTCAGGCAGATTTAATAGAGCAGACAGGATTCGGAAAAGCCAAAATGACAAGGATTATTGACAGATTAGAAGGGCATAAATTAGTAGAAAGAAAGAGAAGAGGGATGACCAATGTTGTTGTGCTGAAAGAATGACTGAATGCCTAGATATTGTCAATGATAATGATGAAGTCGTGGGAAAATCAAGTTACAACGAGATGTATGAAAAAAAGCTTACTCACAGAATTGTACATGTTCTTGTTGTAAATAATAAGGGACAGGTTTATTTTCAAAAAAGGGCGGAGACAAAAAGTTTTCTCCCTGGATACTATTGCACTTCTGCCGGAGGACATGTCCGGTCAGGCGAATCTTATGAACAGGCGGCGGGGAGGGAATTGAAAGAAGAGCTCGGATTGTCCGTTCCTGTGAAAGATGTAGCAAGCCTTGAATTTGAATCAGGAGGCCACAAGAGGTTTATCCGTCTTTTTATTGCATCAGCAGACTCTGGTTTTAATTTCCAGGATGGGGAAGTTGCCGGCGGAGAATTTCTTAATTTAGCTGAAGCAAAAAAGCTGATAGAAAGAAATGAGAAGATTCATCCGCAGCTCCCTCTATGTTTCGGCTGGCTCTATGAAAACTTGGGTTCTCTCAGCATTCACTCCTGATGTATCCCTGTCCTTCAGCATCTTCCTCTGATGAGAAGCAAATTACATTTTCAGGATTAATTGTTTTAGCGTATCTGCAGCCACACGGATAATATCTGTCCGAATTAATGCTCCCCACATAAACTGTATTAGCAAAACATCCCAAATCATCACATGACCTGTTCATCTCTTCCAATTCACTTTCAGCATTATCAGATTCCAAATAATGAAAGTTAACATAAACCCCAAGTGAAAGCACAAGGAAGGCAAGAATAACAAACAGGAAGATAACTCTTTTTTCCATTTCTTACAAAGAATAAAAGTTATTTAACCTTTTTTATGACTTTTTTGAGTACAGGGCAAAAAGGCTTAAAAACCCAGCAACTTATGATTTTCTATGGAGTTTATGCTTGATTCAGTAAACCTCGATGAGATTAAGAGAGCTAAATCTCTTGGACTATTGGATGGTTTGACAACAAATCCTTTAATTATTCAACGAGGGCTTAGAGAGATGAAATATGAAGGATCTTTAGAAGATCACCTAAAAAGAGTTTTTGAGCTTCTTGAAAGAAGGCCCGTTTTTCTGCAGGTAGCCTCAAGGTCAAGAGAGGGAATAGTTATGCAGGCCAAAAAAATGTATGATCTCTTCAGAGATTTTGGGAATCCGCATATAAAAGTCCCAATAGATACAAGAAGAGAATCAGAGGAAGATTATTCAGGATATGAGGCAATAATGAGCTTGGCCAAAGAAGGAATCCCCATACTTGCAACAGCAATTGTAACTCCTCATCAGGCTTTTTTAGCTGCAAGAGCAGGGGCAAAATACTCTGTGCTCATGCTTAGGCCATTTGATGATCATGTCGCAAGTACCCTCCAAATGAATGAATTGGGAAGAGAAGGATTTTTAGGTTCCGGTGAGGTAGCTGATAAATTGAGAGAAGGGAAAAAGAAACTAAATGACTATCTTTCAGCCCAGGAAACTCTGCGTATTACAGGAGAAATATTCTCTTTAAATGGGCTGGAAACAAAGCTTATGGTTGCAGGAATTAGGAGTCCTATTCAGGTATCGGACGTCTTGAGAACAAATGGAGTAAGTGTAATGACTCTGCCTTACACGGTTCTTTCCTCAATGTTTCCACATCCTTCAACTTCTAAGTTTGTCGATAATACATATGGGGCAGCAGAAGAAGTTTATGCTGGATTCTTGGAAAATGTCAATTGAGCCTCCTTTTAGAGTTATTGGAATATACGGAGTGAACGCGACAGGCAAGTCTACTTTGGCCCACGAAATCTCAAGATACTATCCCGAGTATGATACAGTAGCCACAGACAATCCTTTAGCCATAAAAAGAATGCTTGAACCCAATAACCCTATATTTCAAAACAGCAGTTATACCCAGTGGAAAAGGTTCGGTGAGCCAACCCCAAAAAATATATGGGCTGGTTTTATACAATACAGGGAGTCAATGGGTGATTTTCTGGATTGCCTATTGGAGAGGGCAAGGGACCAAAGAGTGGGGATGATATTTGAAGGGATACACATAGATCCTAGGAGGTTTTTTGGGATTAGGGGAATCGATGTGAACTTGTTTCTATTGCATGTATCGGACAGGAAGGTGCATGAAGAGCACACAAGGCAGAAGTGTGCCTATAGACCAGAACTTATGGACCGGCTTGAAACCAATTTTTCATACATAGAAGAGATTCAGAGAGGGTTGTTAAAGGAAGCCAGGGAAATAGGGGGTATCGGAATAATTGAGACAGGAGATTCAATAAAAGAGGCAGTATCAAAAATAAGAGAGGGCCTGTCATGAGAGACCATGAGCATTTTTTTACTGTAAGCGGAGGAATATTCACGACCAGGGGGAATACTCATCCTTCAGGATTTGTCCATGCAGCGGGAGTTTATAGGCCTTCAGGCAATGGAGAAAAAGAATTCGAAGGAAAAAAATACACCAAGGAAGTTGACGATTTCGGGAATAAATGGGTCAAGGAGATCAATCCGGACTATGTAAAAGAAGAGGGTCCAAATTCTTATATTCTTGTCCCGGAGAAGGATATAATAAAAATCTTTAACCCCTTTGAGAATTCTGTAAAAATCCAGGAGAAGATATCTGATACTAAATGGAATGCTGTCTTAGAAGAATTAAAAAAAGTTGTTCCAAAAGAGGACATAGGCTTCATAGGGTCATATTTGATAGGCTTCCCGAATGAGAATTCAGACTTAGATATAGTTATAAGAGGAAAAGATAATCTAATAAGAGTGAAATCCTCTTTCCAGCAGATTGTCAATAATCTGAATGCCAAAAATAGCGTGGATGAAAGGATAATGCAGGTCTCCCTAGACAAATATTACAAAATGCATAACGAGAAAAATAATGATTTTAGAAAGATGGTTGAGAGGAGATGGCCTACAATAAGAACAAATGATTTCATGATGAAAATAAGGTTCACCTGCGGGGATAAAGAAGAGAATTTTATGACGAAAAAAGAATTAAATGAAGACTTTCTATGTTCCGGGGTAGTTACAGATGATACAGGAACAGCATTTATGCCTCGGGAGTTCAAGATAGAGACAGAAGAAGGAATCTACCGAGTCCTGACTTATTTCTGGAATTATACCTATTGCGTTTCTAACGGTGACAAGCTGGATGTAAGGGCTGCAAAAATCGGGGAAAATCTTTTAATAATAAAAAACAGGGATAAGCATGGAATCAAGTTCAGATAATAGCAGGACAAGAGAATTATACAAAAAGTTTGACGAAATATTTGAATATCAGGTAAAGCCCTATATAGAAAAGATTATGCCTAGAGATAAATTCAGCGCTCCAGTCTACTATATCCTGGATAATTTTGTCATGAGGAGATTCAGGTCCGGGCTTCCGGTTTTAATAGCAAAATCCTATGGAATAGGAATGGAGAAAGTTCTTCCTCTGGCGGCCGCAAATGAATTGATGTTTGCCATAGCCCTGGTGCAGGATGACTTTTTTGACAATTCCTCGGTTAGGGGAGAAATCGAAAGTGCCCACATCAAATTTGGGGTCCGGGCTGCAATGGCTTCAAGCGATTATTGCTATACTTATGCAATCAAAATATTGAGGGAACTTGAAAAAACAAACATCGATAAGTCAATTCTAAATAAAATTTATGATTCTTTCACAGAAATTCAGGAGAGGGTATTTGCGAGCTTTCTGATGGAAATTCTCAATGAGGCCAACCTTGAATTCACAGCAAATGATGTTTTAGAGCTTCATAAAGCCAAGACTGTTCATGGAACAAACCTGACCTACTGTGTTGGGCTGCTTTGTGAGGAAAAAGAGGCAGGCCTGGCTGATAAGTTGTTGAACTATTCAACTAATATAGCTATAGCAGGGCAGATAAAAAATGACATCTATGACATAACCCGATATTCAAAAACAAGGGGTTTTGTTGATTTAATAAACGGGTACCAGACCTATCTTCTTGCGAAACTAATAGATTCTCTTAACGAAAAAGAACTCGGGGAGTTAGGAATATTATTCAAGCAAGGAAAAGCTGGGGAAATAGTAAAAATAATGGCTGAAAAAAATATTATTGAAAAATCTATAAGCGATCAAAAAGAATATATCCAAAAAGCAAGAGATATTTTAAAAAAAATAGAGAATCCAGAAGTTTCCCTTATCCTGAATACCTGGGCGGATGGAAGCGAAGTTAGAGAATACCCCTCTGGATAAGCTCTTTTTCAAAGAGATTATAATCTACATAGATAATTGCCTCGAAGCCAAGTTTTTTTGCTGCTTCTATATTCTTCTCATTGTCATCAAGGTAAATAGTCTCGCCTGCCGTAAGCGAAGTGTCTTCCAGAAATTTTTTATAGGCTGCCTCATCAGGTTTTTTCGCCCCAATCTCAAAAGACAGGTAACTTTTTTCAAAAAGAGAGAATATTCCCTTTTCTTCATTGATTCTTTTATGAATCTCGTTTGTGTTTGAAAGAGCATACATCTTATAGCCCTTGTTCTTCAGTTTTTTCAGGAGAGAAACCATCTTTTGATTAACTTTAGAATGTTTTTTGTATAAAACAGAATAAACTTCAATTACTTCATCGACATCAACTCCCGGATTGAACCTCTCAATCAATCTCCGGAATATGCTCTTCATCGATTCCTTTCCTACCAAAACTTCCCCGGAATAGATCTTCTTTATGTCATCAGGCATAAAAACAGTGATTCCTGTTGACTTAATCATTTCTTCATTTATCTTTTCCCAATCAGGATGAAAGATGGTGTCCCCAAGGTCCAGCAAAAAAGATTTAAACATACTTCTGTTTGTCTCCTAGTATTTATAAATATTATATGGAATGGAATCGCTTAATTTATGGGACCTACAGGCTTCCGGAGTCGTACAAGGATTTTAAGGAAATAATTTCAATCTGTGAAAGAAAAGGAATAAGATGGATAGACAGCGCGCATATGTACAACCATCAAGAATCGGAAAGGTGGATTGGAAGAGTAAAGAAAGAAGAGGGTCCCAGGTTTAAGTTAAAAGTAGCAACAAAATGCGGGAAGTCTTATATCAATGGGGAACCCAAAATAGACCTCTCAGAAAAAACTGTTTTCAGCCAGCTGAATAATTCTTTAAAAAATCTGGGCGTGAAAAAAATAGATCTTCTGTTTCTCCATGATTATGATAAAAATCTAAATGAAGTTGACTTGATAAAATTGATAAAGTCAATAAGAAGCACAGGAAGAGTCAAAGCCATTGGCCTTTCAAATTTTCCTTTTGATATAACAAAAAGAATGATAGAGAAAAAATTGGTCTCTGTTCTTCAGTTGAAATATGGGAAATCAATAAATTATGCCCTCTACAAATCAGTTTGCCAGAAGCACGGGGCAGCATTGTGGCTTTACAGGCCATTTAATAAGGGAAAATCAATAAAAAAGAGGGGGCAGGCAGGGGCAATTTTAAAGAGAATTCTTTCAGAAAACAAGGATTCAAAAATAATCTTTGGGGCTACGAAAACTAGCCAGATTGAATCTTTTGACTACTGATATAGCCCTTTGGAAGATTCCGGATTAGTTTCTTGGCTTCCCCTTTATGCTTGAGGAGGAGATAATTGTAAATTGCGCCAACGCAATGGGCAGAGATGCTGTCAAGCTTGTTTTCCACGAATTTAACCAGTTCGTGGGGGAGATCATCGCAAAAAACGAGCTTCGAAAACTGGAAATTTTCCCTGAAAAGGCTGGAAACTCTTCCCGAGTCTATATTAAGTAAAATCAAAAAATTATTATCGTAAGATTTTGTATTGATTCTTCCCTCATCATCAACTATTTTTCCGGAATAGGTTTTTCCTATTCTTGTGATTCTCTTGATAGATTTCGGAGGGATATTCAATTCTTCTTTGATTTTTCTGCAAAGATACTTGTAAAGGTCTATTTTATTCCCTTTTATATCTCCAGAGCCAGCATAACCGGAAAAACCTGATATCTTATGGCTCATATTTTTTTTAACTCCAAATATAATCTTCCCATCACTGGTTATAACAAGGCATAAAGAACTTAATGGAACCAGATTATTTTTGTCGGCAAAGGAAGAGTGCTTAATAAAATCAGGGCTCTTGGAAAAGGCCTGCACATACCTAAAATTATCCAGATGAATAAAATCAGTATTTGTTTTCTTGTCAGACGAGATAAAAAAAGCAGTCAACACATCTTTTGCGATTTCACTTTCTTTTCTTAGGGCCCTGTTCCACTCTCTTGAAACAGCCCTTTCTACATCTTTAGGCAAGTATTTGCTCCAGGGAATTATTCTCAATGAGTATTTACATCCTTTCTTGGTTACGGCTTCCTGTTTTCCCGATTCAACTATTTCTATTATAGGCATTTTTTCCATATTTTTAGAGAATAGCAAAATATTATTTTTAATCTTATCTAATTCAATCTTTCACAAACTTATTAAATGCTTTTTTCAATTCAAGTGAATGAAAAAGAAACTGAAATGGCAGTTCTGGCTTGGAACAGCTATTCTCGCCATTTTAGCCCTTGCCTACCTGATAAAAGTTCCTTTGGAATCTGGCGCGTCCTATACAGTAAACACCAGGATATTATCCTTGCTAATATTCTATAATCCAATAGTCCTGTCAGCTTATATCATAATCGCATTAATATTAATAATCATAGGGATAAATAGGATAAAGATTGAATAATGGCAGTTAGGATAAGAGACGTTTTAGGACAGATTTTTTCAAAACCAGGGCACCTGATTCTGGCACTGATAGTTGCAATTTTCTTTTATCTCCTTAATGTGCTAATCCAGAACTATTCAAACCTTGTCTCATTTTTAATGGCGTACGATTCCGTTAGTACACTCTTCTTTTTCTCGCAGCTGACTCTTGGTTTTCATAAAACAATAGAAGCACATTCAGTTGTAACTCTTGTCCTCACAAGTATCCTTTTAGGAATTCTTGTTACAATCATTGTTTTCAAAGCAAAAAATACAAAGTCACAAAAATCAAGCTCTCTCGGGGCAATAGCCGTTTTCCTTGGACTTTTAGCTCCAGGATGTGCTGCCGCCTGCGGTATAGGGCTTATTGCAGCACTCGGCTTGAGCTCTATAGTTCTCACATTCCTTCCTTTCGAGGGCCTTGAACTCTCTGTCCTTGCAATAATAATATTAGTATTCGCAATATTTAAAACATCAAAAGATTTGACAGTTTGTGAGGTTTGTAGGGTAAATTTTAAAACCGTAACACTTAAAAAGATGAAAGGAGGTAAAATTTAATGGCAGAAAATAACGAAGGAACAATAACAATCAAGAAAGATGCAATTTGGAAATATTCCACTTTCGTCCTTTTAGCAGTAATTGTGCTGGCAGGGATTATATGGGTTCTTCCAAACAATCCGAGTCCAACTGGTAATGCTGTCAATAACGGAAATCTTCCTGCGCCTACTTCATACAATATAGAAGTCACAGAAGATGACCATTTCTTGCAGGGAAGCATGAATTCACAGGTTTTTGTGGTTGAATATTCAGATTTTGAATGCCCATTCTGTCAAAGAGCTTATCTGGATGCCGTTACACAGATGAAGGCTAAGTATGGGGATGAGTTGGCTATAGTTTACAAGCAATTTCCACTGACAAGCATTCATCCTAACGCCCAGAAAGCTGCAGAAGCATCAGAGTGTGCCGCAGACCAGGGCAAATTCACAGAGATGCACGACATAATGTTTGAGCAGGGAGTCGTAGGAGGAGTTGCTACATTTAAGGCATACGCTGCGCAGCTTGGCCTTGATACCGCTAAATTCGACGCTTGCCTGGATTCAGGAGAAAAAGCTGATGAAGTCAGAGCAGATACTGCAGAAGCCCAGGAAAAGGGTGGAAGAGGAACGCCTTACTTTTTGATTGCTTCAGAAAGCGATGGTAAAGGAACAGTAGTAAGCGGTGCACAACCATTTCCAGTGTTCCAGCAGATAATTGACTCAAAACTTTAATTTTTCGGGATTTTACTTTTTTAATCTCTTTTCTTATTTTTTATTTATCTTGTGCTTACTAAATTCTTAGTACGTGGCGTCGGCCTGCCATTGCGTTTGACAGGAGAGATATAATCCCCATTATCATCACGGCCTCTTGATTGGCAGTAGAAAGAGAAGGTTCTATCTTTATGATCAACAGGATCATAGGCATCAAGAGGCAAGGAGCTAAAAACTCTTTCAATTCTTAGGCCAGGGGTAATCAGTTCTGCAAGATGGATTATAGGAAACACAAGCTCGTCACTAATCTGTCTTTGCCTTAAATGGACTGCTATTTTTGGCGCTACTTTTGTAGTAAATGCCAGGTAATTCCCATGCTTTCCGCCTTCCAAGGGAAATCTTGCTAAGGCAAAAGTCTCGTCAATTCCTCTGACCGGAAGTCCTCTGACAAAGTTTACTGCATTCTGAATCAAATACTCTCTATCCATTGGGAATCCACAAAAAGCCCATTCTTAAAGCTAACTAGTGGTCCTTAAATGAAGAAACTGAAGAGAAAAAGCCCAAGAAAAAGGGCGACAGAGACCCAATAAACCCCCTTATTCCAGACAATTATCTTCGCCCCGTCAAACGCCCCAAACGGTATCATGTTGAATATTGCAAGCAGGGCATTTATCCTCAATCCATACGTCATTATCACTCCCAATAATCCTGAAGAAAAAAACAGCATGCCTCCCAGAAATAGGATTCCAAGTATAAAATTTGCCACCGGACCTGCCAATGAGATCTTCCCATTTTTCTCTCTCGTTATCATGCCATGTATCATCACAGCCCCGGGCGCGGCAATTATGAAACCTGCAAGGGAAAAGGCGATAGCCAGAAAGAGCATATTATAGAAAGCCTTGAACTCTGCCCATAATCCATAACCTTGAGATACATACTTATGCGCCAGCTCATGCAAAACAAAACCGATTCCCGCGGTAACGAAAGAAGCAATCAATGCATACAAAAAGGTAACACTCAATATCTGCTTGCCAAAGAATAAGTCATTATATCCTCCTGAAAAGAGGATAGCAAAAGCAAGGCTTATGAGTATCCATGCAAAAAACAAATCCTTTATCTCTCTTTGTGAAAATCTCATATAATTTGCAGCCTGTTTTTATTTATTAAACTATGTCATCCCGGACTACCTGCTCAAGGCCTGCATTCTTTCTTTCAGAGAATATCAGTCCTGCATTGTAATCCATTCCCCATCTGACCGCCGTGCTCACTATCCCGGCTCCGGCATAAGCCGCTATCCATGAAGTTTCATCAGAAAGCCAGCCGTTCTTGAGAAGGATATAATGGGAAGATAATGCCAGTCCGGACTTCAAAACGCTTGATATTAATGTTGATTTTGCTATATCCCTTAGACTATTATAATGGAACGCACTTTTCACAACTATGAAGCTTGTCATTTTAGTAGCAAGCGTCCCAAGTGCATTGGCCTCATCACCTGCATCCATGCCTATAAGCCCTAATGTAGCAGCCCCTGCAGTAGCCCAGCTTGATGCAAAAGCACAGGCATCAGAAATAAAGTATCTTCCATTGCCAGACATGGTATATCTTTGATAGCTTATTATATAAAAATTCCTAAATTATTTAAACTTCCAATCCATCTAAAATGCATGAAAAAGAGCATGATTATCGGAGTAATTGTAGCAATTCTTGCATTAGCAATAGTCTGGTATCTCGCATCCCCGCTATTTATAGATAAAGAAGTCAGCGAAGGCTTTCCAGTCCCAGGCACAAACACTCCAGAAACACAGGTAAATACAATACTTCAAGGCAGTTTCATAGATGCAGACTCTTTTCACAAAACAGAAGGCAACGCATTAATAATATCAGACAATAATCAGAATTACCTTCGCCTTGAAAACTTCAAAACAACAAACGGCCCTGACCTTAAAGTCTATCTGTCAAATGACCTTGAAGCGGAGGATTATGTATCCCTCGGAGAATTGAAAGGCAACATCGGAGACCAGAACTATCAGCTTCCCGATGGAATCCAGGCCGAAGATTACCAGTATGCATTAATCTGGTGCGAGCAGTTTTCTGTATTGTTCGGAAGTGCTGAATTGCAATAAAGATAATTCAATCATCGATTGGGCTTCTGAATTTTACCCTTATCTAATAAAGGTTAAGAGGCTCGTTTCACTCACTCAAATTTTTCTACGAGTTTTTGGAGCTGAACGAAAACCGAAAAGTTTAAATAATACAATATATCACCATAATATATGAAGTTACAAAATGGAAAATGACGAAAATACAAATAGACTTGAGCGAGGAAGAAGACCGAATTGTGGAAATTTACAAATTAGTAAACAATCTAAAAACAAAACAGGAAGCAATTAAGAAAATGGTAAAGTATTTTAAAGCAGAAATTAAACCTAAGAATATGAATAAAGAAGAAGAATATTACAAGAAAGCTTTAAAGTTCTCGGAGGATAAAAAATGAATGTCGGTTTAATTCTCGGAATTGGAATTCCTGCTCTTGTAGTTTTGATTGGTGGAAGTTATATTTATACAACTTATAACAGATTAATCAACTTGAGAATGGACGCCGAAAGGCAAACAAGCCATGTTCAAGTTCATTTAAAGAAAAAATTTGATTTAATTCCTGCATTAGCTGAAGTTGTTAAAGGTTATGCTTCTCACGAAAAAGGCACTTTTGAAGAAGTTACTCGTTTGCGTTCTCAATGGGGAAAAGCAACTAACTCAGATGAAAAAATGAAAACCGCGAATATACTGGAAGGAATGTTATCAAAACTTTTAGTTGTTCAAGAAAGATACCCTCAACTAAAAGCCGATAGAAGTTTTCAAAATATCCAAAAAAGTATTGGTTGGGTTGAAAGAGAATTAGTGAAAGAAAGGAAACTTTACAATAGAAGAGTAAGTTCTTATAATGTTAAACTTCAAGAATTCCCTTCAAACATAATCGGTAAAATGTTTGGATTTAAAGAAAAAGAATTCTTTGGAAAACCCGATGCAAGTTTAGAGTAAAAATGGAAAAAGATGATTTTTATTTAAGCATTTTAATCGGAATAATTTCGGGCTTAATTGTTTTGCTTGGTTCTTTTGTTGGAGAAACAATTCAAAACACAGGATTAAAAATTGGTGTAACAATAGTATTTCCATTTATTCTATTTATGATATTTGTAAAAGTTTTTGAAAAGAGAACAAAGAAGAAAAAATAAACACGGCCCCCAACTCTAAAACTAAAAAATACGACATAACTCTCTCTCTCTTATTTATTTGGACTGCGTCCAGCCGTCAAAGACTTCCCATAAAATCTTTATACCTCTTCCATCTGGAAATTGTAATGAGAGCTAGATGGATTGGTGGACCAGATATAACCCTTAATCTTGAGGACAGGGAACAAGGTAACCGAACAGAAACTCTTGAAGCACGTATGCCTGAATGGAAAAAACCTGTTGTTAGAATGCATATAGTAGATTATATAGAAAAAACAATTCCATTTGAAGAGCCGGGATTTCACATTGATACAGTCCCAAAAGATGCAAGCCCTGAAAACATAGAAAGATACGATATTTATCTGTCCAGAGAAGTATGGAAGTCTTTGACAAATCCAACAGGAAATCCAATTGTAGAAGGAGGTTATTTTGTCAGCAGATGCCTCTTTGACAGAACAGAAATAAAGTTTTTTGCAGTATAACAAATTCTATAAATGTCTGCTATCTTTTCTGACAATGATACATCACGGCCTTGGCTTCACACAGGTATTCTGGGGAAATGGAAAAGGCAAAACCACATCAGCTTTAGGAACAGCATTAAGGGCTTGTGGCAACGGATTCAAAGTGCATTTAGTTCAGTTCATGAAGAACGGCACAGGAAATCCAGAAATAGATAATCCTGGAGAAATAAGGGCATTAGGAAAACTCCCTGAATTTACCTATAAAAGGTTTGGTACAGGCTCGTGGATAATAGGCAAGCCGACACAAGACCAGATAGAGAAGGTAAAAGATGCCCTAAGCTATCTAAAATCTGCATTGAACAATTCTGAATATGACATAATAATCGCAGATGAAATACTTTATGCCGTCCAGCTTGGGCTATTAGAAGAATCAGACGTTTTAAAATTAATAGATAGCAAGCCAAAAGAAAAAGAGCTGATACTGACAGGCTCACACATCCCTTTTCCAAATATTTTCGCTAAGGCAGAGTTAGTCACAGAGATAAAGAAGCACAAGCACCCTTATGATTCAGGTTTTATAGCAAGAAAGGGAATGGAATATTAGTTCTTGAGAAAGACTAACAAACTGCTATCCAAAAAGTCCAGGATTTTTTTTCACGAATCTGTCAATCATCCTGTCAATCACATGGGTCTTTCTTCCCTTAATGTAAAGAAAACCTATGATTGAGGCTATCAGTGCCCCTCCTGCATCAACTATCAGGTCAATCATCGTATCTATCAATCCCGATTTCTGCATATTGAAACCTAAGAAAAAGTCCATGTTAAATTCGAAAATTTCCCATAATGCTCCAATAGCAAGGGCAAATGAAAATGTGAAGACAGAAAGAATAAATGGGCTTGCTTCAATTTTGTTTCTCTTATACAGGACAAACATTATTATGAAACCTATAAATCCCAAAGCTATACCGGAGCCGGCATGCAAAACAAGGTCCCACCACCAAAATCTCGCATAGAATCCATAAGCTTCCCCCAAAAATAGGGTAGCATAAATGAAAACAATAGTCGCTATCTCAAGTTCTTCCGGAATATCTATTTTATATCTCCATTCAAAAATAGTGGGAGATAAAGTGAGGATCAGGGCAACAATACTGATAAAAAGAACCCAGTAGTCCCTCTGGATTATTGAAATTACAACAGCAAAAACAAGGCTTAAAACTATAATAACGGCTATCCAGAAATGCAGCCGTTCAACACCATCCAGTTTCCCCCTAAATTTAACCATACAATGATAAGGGACCGAGATTTATAATTGTGCTCTTTCAATTTAATAATTAGATGGAATGGACCTGCCGGCTGAAAGATGAATCTTAGTGCCGTCATCTCCACTCGCTCCGCTCATGGACCTGCCGGGAATCGAACCCGAGCCTCCCGGCTGCCAGCCGGACATTCTGCCACTGAACCACAGGCCCTCAAAAGATTATGAACAATAAGGTATATAAACGTCTTCAACCTCCAATTTTTATGAATAAGAAGTTCACACTATTTGTAATTTTAATACTTTTATCCGGACTAGTTTTGGCACAGGAATTGTCAGTAACAAACTTTAGTCCTGTCCAAAAAGATGACTCTGCTCTCATCCCAAACAATTCTCTCACAGCCACGGCAATCCAGGTGCCTCCTAAAGATTCCTCGAATCCTTTCATAAAAACACCGGATGAAATAATAAAACTGGTTGATTCTGGCAGAATAAACAAGAAAATTCTCGTTGAAAGCAAGGTTATAGGCGACTACGAGCCGAGAGAGATAAAAGAATCAGATTTTATAGGAACAATAAAAGTCTATGATGGAGTTAGTTTGATTGACTCATCAACATACATTAAAGGATTCAAAGTAGAGGCTTTAGCGTTGAAACTCGAGCAGGAAATAATAGAAGGAAGCCCTGTTCTTTTGACAGAATGCGGACCAATTTCAGAGCCGGGTGTTTACTATCTGGATTCTGTAGTTTATGGAGGCGAAACCTGCTTCGAGATAGAATCAAATGATGTTTTCCTTGACTGCAGAAATCACCCAATCCTTTACTCTATGAAAGGAGAAGGAAATGCAATATCCTCTCACGGAAATAGCAGGATAGCAATAAAAGACTGCGGGATGGTAAAGTTTAGTTCAGAATTCGACTCTCCGGCTATCAGCATAAGCGCCGGAAAGGAAATATTCATATCAAATAATGCAGCTAAGACAAATTCCGAAAATAGTGGATTGCTTGTTCTTAACAATGTAAAGAATGTTTTAGTTCTTGGAAATTCATTTGAATTGTCTGGAGAAAATAGTAAGGCAGTTTCTATAACACAGGCAGAGGATATAACCCTAAAAAGAAATAAAATAGCAACTTCCCCCGATAATGCGCCTGGAATCTTCCTGGAAGAAGTAAGGAAAAGCACAATAGAAGACAACAAAATATCTACTTCAGGTGATAATTCTCCTACTATATACACGCTAAACACAAGGAAAAATGATTTTATTGATAACAAGATAAAGACCTCTGGAGATTCTTCAGCATTTCTGATTTTTGGAGGCTCAATAGAGAATGATTTCAGGGATAATCATATAGTTGAATCAGGAAAGGACGCATTCGAATTCTCATCAGGCTCGCTCTCCGGGGCTCTGCAGCAAAATGGGAATCTGTTATCCGAGAATAAGTTCGGGGCTATTGAGGGCTATACACTAAATCTTGCTGAAACAAGCTCATTATCAAATATAACTCTTCTTAATCAGGCAGTTGACACGTATGTCTTCCATGAAGACGGTATTTTCCCTGTGATAAGAAGACCAATCTATGGAGCAATTGCTTTCACAGAGCCAGTTACGGGTTCAGGAAGCAATGCAACAAACATAGTTAAACTAAATACTAACTTCATGCAGGTAAAATCAGATATTGCTCCAGGGCTGAACAAGCCTGCAATAGTCATATTCAACAATCTTCCAGGCAATATGGCAGATCCTGTAATACTGAAAGACGGACTTCTCTGCGAATCTCCTGAATGTGAAATCCTATCAATGGAAAATGAGACAGCAAAGATAAGCGTTTCTGAATGGGGAAGCTATAGCGTTGGTGAAAGGCCTGAAGAGCCACAGCAATTGATTGTAGAGGAAGAGTTGAGAAGAAGGGGGGGAGGATGCTCAACTGTCTGGGTTTGTGACTCATGGAACACCTGTGAAGAAGGTCAGCAGGAGAGAACATGTGTTAAGCAAAATGAGTTTTGTTATGCAGACCCTGAATTGAAGCCAGTGGAAGCCCAGTCCTGCACAGAGTCTGAAATCATTGAAGTCCAGGATGAGCAGCAGGGAGCAATAGCAAGAATCACAGGTGCAGTAATAGGTTTTGGCAGACAGGCTCCAGGTCTTGCAATTCTTATCTTTCTTGGCTTGATAGCAGGATTATATCTTGTTGTAGCTCTTGCAAGAAGAAGATTTAATCTTAAGAAATAGATTTCTTTATTACCAAATTGGGTTTAATACCTCGCAGCTTTGCTGCGTCGTCCGATTTGGTAATTAGAGATTTCCGTCTTGAAGCCGAGCGTAATACTCCATCAGCTTACTGTTGGGATAGCGAAGGCTTAGAAAATCTCTTTATCTTCTTTCTGATTTTCCCTGACTCCTCTCTGAATTTCTTGAGGAATTTCTTTGCCCAAACATACTCTCCCGCAAGGACCACAAGCCCAATAAAAATTACCAGAATCCCTGGCCCTGGAAGCACAAGAAGAGCAACTCCCACAATCAGAAGAGTGACCCCAAAAACAGAAAGGACAATTTTCTTGCCTGTTTCAATTCCTCTCATAAAAATCATTCACAAACCTCTTTCTTTGGAATTATATCCTTAGCATAAACACACGTCAGCTCCTTGCCTGCATTTTCCCCCATAACCTCAAATTCGCCATATAAAATCTCAATTCCTCTGGGCTCAATAAAGGATTCAAGATACAATGAATCAATTGTCTCTCCCGCATCCAAATGTAAATTGAATCCAAAAAGTCCGGAAACTCCATAGTCCAGGTTATAGACATCAAATGAGCAGCTTACTTTTTTCTTTCTGCAAACCTGGTCAAATTCAAGGCATTCTTCCTCAACAATCAAATTTTTAACAGCGTAAGAAATTTGTTCTGGATGGCAATCTTCAGTCTTGAAAAATCCTGGGCTTTCACCCTCTTCAGCTTTTTCTGAATCAATCTTTCCGGTATCCCCCTCATCAGTAGGGCCGTTTTCAGTGGCTCTCGCGTTTATAGGTCCGGAATTTTGGCTGCCTGCATAAAAATCAGGGATAAAAAGAAGCCCTGCAATGATTACAAAGATGGTAAAAAGCAAAACGAGCAAAAACCCCTTTTTCATACCAGCAAAAGATAAGCATTTTTTATAAATCTATTTGAGGATTTCTTTCTGCTTCCTTCCAATTAATGAGAATACAATCGATACAGCCAGAGGCACAAGGAATAATGCCCATCCGATTGCAAGAGCCCATCCCGGATAGCCCTCATAAGGTGTTCTTATATCAATATATAACTGGAACCCCAACAAAAATATCAGCACAAGAGGAATGACAAACTTGATTGCATAATCCCACCATGAGCCAATATTGGTTTTACATGTCTTATTGACAAACTCTCTCAAGTTCTTCGCGCCATAAATCCATCCTACCGCGATACACTCCAGCAGCCCCGCTGTGACCAGCCCATAGCTGTTCATAAAATGGTCCACAATGTCGAGAATGTATATTCCGGCACCAGTGACAAATATTATTCCAAGCAGGAAGCTCACAAGACAGGTAAAGAACGCAATTTTAGGCCTGTTAGGTTTCTTATATCTGTCACCTATTGCAGTATTTATTGCTTCTATAATTGAGAAGGCAGAATCAATCCCAAGCGCAAGAAGTGCAAGGAAGAAAGCAAGAGAGAAAAACCATGCAAAAGGAAGCAGAGCAAGAGCTTCCGGAAATACAACAAACGCCAGCCCGGGTCCAGACGTTGCAACATCACTGACAGCCAACCCACTTGCAAAAGCCATATATCCAAGGATTGAGAATACCACAAATCCTGCAAAGAAGCTGAATGCCGCATCAGCAAGCCCGGTAATGTAAGAATCCTGTTTGACATTCTGTTCCCTATGATTAAAGCTTGCATAAGCAATCATTATCCCAAAGCCAAGACTGAAGCTGAAAAATATCTGTGAAACTGCGGCAAGCCATATACCCGGATTCATTAATGCAGTAAAATCAGGAGTAAGGTAAGCGCCTATTCCAGATAATGCCCCTGGCAGCGTTATTCCTCTTATTAAAAGAATTATAAGTAGAATCGCAGGCAATGGAACTGCAATCGCCACAACTTTGCCTACTGTATAGACTCCGCGTCTGACAGAGAAATATATTGCAATCCAGACAAGAAGAAGGGCAATCAGCAAAGTCAGGTTGATTCCCCCAATATGCGCCACGCTCTCTGAAACTGACAGGACATTATTAAAGAAGAAATCGTGGGCATTTCCTTTCCACGGCAGTTCCCGACTAAAAGAATAGAAAAAATAAACCAGGGCCCACGCCATGATTGCTACATAGTAAATTGCTATGATAAATCCCGTTATCAGGGCAATCAGGCCCACACCCCCAAGTTTTGGATGTATTTTCTTGAATGATTTGATTGCTCCACTCTGGAATTTCTGCCCTAATGCAAATTCAAGCATCAGTAATGGAATTCCTATAATAAAAAGGGATATGATGTAAGGAATAAGAAAAGCGCCTCCTCCAAACTTATAGGTTATATATGGGAATCTCCATATATTCCCAAGGCCAACAGCACTCCCTATAGCTGCAAATATAAAAATAGTCCTCGAACTCCACCTCTCTCTTCCCATCGATAGAAATGCAAAAAGACGTATATAAATTTATTGTCAAAACAAATTTAATCTATTGTATTCTCGCTTTCAGAATAATAACATCTTCAAGAGGCCTGTCTTGTGAATTTGTATCAACTTTTGCAATAGCATCAACAACATCCATGCCTTCTACGACCTCCCCGAATACAGGATGTTTTCCATCTAAGAAATTATTATCTACAAGATTAATAAAAAACTGGCTTCCTCCGGTATTAGGCCCTGCGTTTGCCATTGAAATCGTTCCCCTCACATTCCCTTTGCTTCCAAACTCATCCTTTATCTTATATCCCGGCCCTCCGGTTCCCCATAAATTCTTTTTCCCATCATCCTTAGTCAAAGGATCTCCGCCCTGAATCATAAACCCTTCAATAATCCTGTGAAACTTCGTATTGTCGTAAAATCCTTCCGAAACAAGCTTCTCAAAATTTCCAGCGGTGACAGGCATATCAGAATACAAGGCAATAACTATGTCCCCTTCACTTGTCTCCAGTCTAATTTGTTTTTCCGTCATTTTGTCATTCACAGCATTTCCGGTTATCTTTCCTGAAAGAAAGAACAACCCAATTAAAACAAGCACGATAAACACAAATATAAGCTTTCCCATACCCTTCAGAGAAATTGAGGGTATTTAAGATTAATTAGGAGTCATTCTTTTTATCGTAATTTCTGGGCTTATGCTCCATCAGCCTGCTGTAGGTGTAGCGAAGGATTAGAAATCTCTTTATACCCATTTTTGCTTCAATTTACATGAAAGTACGTTATTCATTTTCGAGCAGAAGAACCGGAGTTATTGAAAATACCAACAAGCACCGCAAGCCCTTTCCGGCACTTGCAAAAGAAGTAATCAGGATTTCAGATGTAATCCTCTATATCCTGGATGCTAGATATATCTCGGAAACAAGAAACAGGGAGTTTGAAGAGATTATCAAGGATAAAAACAAGATAGTGATTACAGTTCTGAACAAATGTGACTTGGTCAATGTCGCGCAGTTAAGAGAGTCAAAAGAGATTGAGGGGCTCAAGCCTTATGTCCTCTTTTCCTGCACAACTCATCTAGGAAGAAGGAACCTTAGAGACCAGATAAAGATAGCAGTCAAAAGATTGAGAAATGCCAATGCTCTGTATGAAGGAGAGTCTGACGAGAAAGTCTACAAATTATCAAAAATAAAATGGGCTGTTGGAAAAACCCAGTGGCTTAAGCTTTCAAAAAAAGCCCACGTAGGAGTGATAGGATATCCAAATACAGGAAAAAGTTCTGTAATCAATCTGCTGACAAACAGAAATGCGGCGAAAACATCCGCAGAGGCAGGATTTACAAGAGGCATACAAAAAATAAAATTCAGCAAAGATATCCTCATCCTTGATACACCCGGTGTAATTGGGGAAAGCCCGAATAAGAAATCAAATGAAGAGGAGACGCACGCCAAAATTGGCGCCAGAACATATCATTCCGCAAAAAATCCCGAAGTGATAGTCTCAAACCTCCTTGAGACGCATGCTAAGCAAATCTGTTCTTTCTATGGTCTAGGGTTTGCAGATGATGCAGATGTCCTAATTGAGGAGCTTGGAAGAAAGCGGGGATATCTGTCAAAGGGAAACATAGTAGATACGGACAGGACAGCAAGGCTTGTTCTCAAGGATTGGCAAAGCGGCAAGATTGCAAAGAAGAAGTAAACGCCCGCACCGGGAATCGGACCCGGGTCTCCGGCGCGACAGGCTCACTTATTGACACGGCACTTCTGGAAGTCAGGGATTAAAGCAGGTTAGGTAGCAGATTGTTTTTTAAAACATCTGCCTTCAAGAAACATGAAAGTAGATCCATACAAATACAAGGAAAGATACCTAGCCTGGAGAGAAAGAATAAAAGATAGAATTCCAGAAATGAACAAAGAAAATTCTGATGTTTCCCTGGCTTATCTGGATGACATGCATATTGGGGCAAACATCGCCCAGAAGAGCGTTAAAGGCGCCAGGAGCTATTCCCGGCTTGATGGGCTAAGAGATAAGCTAAATTTCTATTCTAGGCAATTTACAAGAAGATATGGGCTTAAATGCATCACAGAAGTAACAGAAAACCAAATAATCCTATTCTTTTCAGACATGAGAAAAGGAATAATAAAAAGACCAGACGGCAAGCCTTACATGGGAATTGATAATTTTGTCAGAGATTTCAAGTCATTTTGGCATTGGTGGATAAAAGTCAACAGAAAAAAGGGAAATACTATTCCAGATATAACCCAAGATCTGGATACAAGAAGGGAAAAGCCTGATTGGGTATATCTGACAGAAGAAGAAATCAAGAAATTAGCTGAAAATGCCAATTACAAATACAGAGTGCTAATCATGTTCTTATTTGACTCAGGCATAAGGGCTCCTACGGAATTGATGAATGTCAAGGTCTCAGATCTCTATAACGACTGCAAGGAACTCAATATAAGACAAGAAGGAGCTAAGACCTTCGGGAGAAGAATAAAGCTGATGCTTTGCTCGGAAATGGTCAAGAATTACATAAAGTGGGCCAAATTGCAGCCAGAGCAATATCTCTTCAAATTCTCCCCTAGAGTCGTGAACAGGCAGCTTAAAAGGATGGCAAAAAAGTTATTTGAAGACAAGCCAAGTCCTGCTGGTGAAAGTTATTGGCAGATTACAATGTATGATTTTAGGCATAATTCCTGCTGTTATTGGCTTCCAAGATATAAGTCAGAATCCGCCCTCAAATATCGGTTCGGCTGGAAAAAGTCTGACAAGATTCATTATTATTCCGAGCTCCTTGGAATGAAAGACACGATAGTGGAAGAAGACTTATTGATAGACACCACAAAAACAGAGATAGAAAAGAAGCTTGCCTCAACAGAAAGAGAAAAAGATCTAATGGAAGAAAAGATGAGATCCATGGAACTCCAGATGGAGAAGGTCATGGAATTAATGAAGCAGGTCGAAGTCTTGCGCAAGGTATAAAAATCGGCAAAGAAAGCTTTAAAAATCAAATCTTTCTATGATGATTATGCCTTGGTAGTTAAGTGGTTATAACACTGGCCTGTCGGGAGATTAAAAATCTCGCAGATCGCCGGAGTCCCGGGTTCGATTCCCGGTCAGGGCGTTTTTATCGAATATACCTAGGACACATATGCTTAAATAAACAAGCTTTTAGCACCTTTAAATGTTAATTGATGATTCTTTTCTTATTGTTGAATTCACAGAGATTACTCTTTTACATATTTTTATATTGCTTGGAGCCCCATACATAATATTCTATTTTTTTGAAAAGTTCACAAAATTTGACAAATTCTTAGAAAAATGGGAGGGAGCATTGTTCATTTTCGCGGTCGGAGGATCTGTTTCAATAATCTCCATAGTTCTTCAGGAAATTTCTGGCATCTCATTTATATATCTCTACATTACTCTATTAATCTATTTAATTATTGCGCTCTGGATAATAGGCTTGATATATTATCCTACAAATCATAAAAGTCAAATAAGGAGATGGATAAGAATTAGGATGAATGATGGAAACATGTATGTCGGAAATATTTTAGAAAGTGACTCGGAGTATATAAAATTAGGAAGACTTGATTCAAGGAAGATAGAAAAAATCGACTCAAAAAATAAGAAAACTTTTCTTGATGCAAAAAAGATATTGTTAAGCAAATCAGCTATAACTGTCTTGTTTTACTATTAACTGTCTTGTGTATCAGAGGCTTGTGAGGAATCCGTTCCTTGGGTTCTAGAAGGCATATCTCTTTTAGGGGGTTTATCATTTACCAAAGATTCCTGGGGGTTAAGGGACAAACTCTTCAAAACTTCCTCTGTTCTTGACCGAACCAACTCTTTCTTCTCAATACTCTTTTTTATTTCTGACATAAAAGCTTGAAATATGCTTAGTATATAAGCTTTATTAAAATGATAATTTCAAGAATGGCAAGTTTTCAGACTAATATTTACACCTCAATGAATCTTTATGAAATAATTTAGTAAATTGTATTATTTATGAACAATGCAACTTGATCTCTTATCTGATTATAGGTCAATCCCTGCCCCTCAAGAACATTCAATACTTGGAACAATGAAGGCATATTTATCAAGGACTCTCCTGTATCGGCATAAGTGAGTGCCCAAGTCTGATTTCCAAGAACAGTCAGCTTATCAAATCTGCCAAAAGTCTGGTCTCCAGATTGATTGACAAGATAAACCTGCTTGCCTGATGATACTGGCTGACTGACTCCAAGAGCAGAATTGTCTATTCCCTCTTCTATGGCTGCGTTTGCGTCAGTCTGATTGGCTCCGTATTTGATAATCAAAACAGGCCTTCTGCTTGAATTTGAATTGTCTCTTGAGCCTATCCAGACACTTGCATTCCCATTAAAGAACCCTGAAAGCCCTGTGCTGAACACATTATCGCTTAAATGAGATAGGACATCGCTTTCAGCCCCATTGAGATTGATAGTATAAACTCCTCCAGTGGCGTAATTACTTGAATTATAAACGGTTCCATCACCCATGTCATTGTAAAAGTCGCAATTACCTTCACATTCTCCTGTTGTTTCAGGATAACTGGCATTGTTTCCATCCATATGAGTTACATTTAGGCTAACTGTACCTCCAAGACTGGAAGATATGTAAGCCTGGAGCCTTACGGTTGAGATTGAGGATGAATCTGAAATTGCCGAGATATTCCAGTCTATGTCTCCTCTTCCGTAGGAATCTGTAACATTAACAGCAACCGCTGGAAGATATCCAATTATAATATCGCTTGAAGGATTGTGAGTTCTCTTGTATAAGGTCTGATTTGCATAAGTGTCCTTTGCAACCCTTCCGTTCCACTTTATAGATGAATCAGTAAGCTGTATCGTTGGGTCTATATAAACAGGATAGACAATTCTTTCATTGTTCAGGAAGCTAACAGGAACTTCAAGAGTCACCCCATTTTCTGTAATAGAAGCAGGAATTGTCTCGCAATAGCCCCTTGAATCACAAATCGTCGACTCTCTTATCATGAAGTTAGCATTTCCTCTCTTGCTGAAAGTAACCTCAAAATTATCTCTTGGCAAGTTTCTCAAAGGTTCATTTATTACAATCTCTTCTTTAAGTTCATTAGGCAAATATTTGTACACCAAGTCAACTCCAGGGACTATATTTGAATAAGTCACTATGTTCCCTCTTGCAGAAACAGAATAAGAAAGAGGTTGTTCCAGGAAACCTGTAAGTTTGACTCCAAATTCCTGCCCATCAAGGAATGCGGAGACAAATCCATCGCTGTCAGCGATTACATTATAATTGTAACTTCTTGTACAATACTTTGTTCTTGTGTCTGAACAATCAAAGAAGGCTTCATCCATTTCCCCCCATTCCCCATTTTCATACCAATATTTCTCATAAGAGTAAATCCTCGCTTCACAAAGCCCATCATTCTGGCATGTAATCTCATAATTAGGCCCTCTTTCCACATTTTCCTGGGCAGAGGCGAATATTCCTATTTGGACTATAAATAATAGCCCAATCACAAGCAGGGCCGTTATTCCAATCCCCTTTACCATAGTTTTTGCTGATTTGTTCATCATATTGTTATTATCAAATCCTCCATGTCAATATAACTTGAACTTTCTGCTGTAGCCCTTATCCTATAAGTCCCTGATGAACCATAATTATGATATATGAATACATAACCTTCCTCATTGCTTGTCAGGTCCATGCTTGTCTCTGAGCCTAGAGTATCCTCTCCAGTATCAACTTTCCAATTGATTCCAGATATAGAACTTCCCAAGGTATTATTTATCAGGAATCTAAAGACTCTTTCTGTCCCGCTTGAATAAACCTCTTCAAGAGCATTCAAATCAAGATTATCTATGAATATCGTTCTGGTTTCAGTTGAATCCCTATTAGCTGCTTCATCAACGGCATGAGCAACAAAGTCATGAGTTCCGTCAGTCATCTTAGGGAAGTTATGGTCATATCTATTTGCCGAAGCGCTATACAAAGCAATTATTTCATCCTCGCTCAAGACTCTCTTGAATATCACAACTTCATCTATGCTTCCATTAAAGAAGTTAGAGCTTCCAGCCCGGCTTCCAATAGTCATAGCAGGAACCTGGCTCCAGTCAGTCCTTATTTCTCCAACATACTTATTATTCTCCTCAACGCCATTAATATAGATTACATTATCTGTCCCATTATATTGCCCGACTACAAAGACCCAATCATTTGTCAACAGACTCGTAGAATAAACCCCTAAGTTTTCAGTTCCATTGGCAAACTTAAAGAACCACTTATTGGCAGGAATCTCATATCCCAGCAAATAGCCATGAGATCCTGCTCCTCCACTATCAACTCCAATTATTCTTCCATAATTAGTAGAATTAGGCGCTATTTTAGCCCATCCAGCTATTGTGAATCCTTCATTGTCAAACTGCAATGATTCTGGCTTTGTCAGATTCACAAAGTCATCAATTCCATCAAATTGAGCCCCATCACCCCAATAACCATTTTCATCTATAACAGCGCCTTCAAGTGTTCCATTATTCCCATATGAGCTCAAATCATAAGGATCTCCGCTTCCATCCAAGTCATCAAATCGCATCCACAACCTCAAATCATTATCAATATCAGTCAGGACATAATAATCGTCAGTATCAGTTACAGATACATTAATTCTGAAATCAGAATCATTTTGTTGGCTGCTATTTGTAGGTGTGGGGAGCTCAAACGATATTTCAGGAGCAGCAGATAATATGTTGACTGTTCTCAATTCAGTACTATTCATGTTTCCTGCCTCATCAACAGCATGCCCTATGAAATTATGGCTTCCTGTATCTAATCCAGTAAAATTATTTTTGTATTGGTTTGCAGATGCACTATACAATGCTTTTACCTCTTGTTGCGACAAGCTTCTGCTAAATGTCAAGACTTCATCAATAGATCCATCCAAATAATAATTCAAGTTAGAGTCTCTGCCCAAAAGGATTGAATTAGTTCCTCCGTTAAATGCAACTCCAGTTGTTGCATCAGAACTGGATAGTTCTCCATCAACATATAGCTTAACTCCTGTATCAACATCAAAGATGGCGACGATATTATGCCACGTTCCAGCAGAATAATTCTGCCCATATCCAACAGCATTTATTGTTTTTGTGACTCCGTCAATCTGATACTGAAGATATACATTTCCAGTAGTATGCCAGTAATTCATTCTAGGATAAAGCCCGTGTCCAAAGGCTCTATAGATTATTGAATGATTCTGATTATAATTATCAAAATTCACCCATAAAGATAAGGTTGCTTCAGTCATGTTTCCACCATTTGCATTTGGAACCTCGATATAGTCCCCATTTCCATCAAGTATAAATGAATCTCCAAATTGACCTCCATCTATTGATTTAGTTGCATCCCCTTTCCTTGAACCGTTTCTGCTATAGGTACTTATATCAGTCGGATCTCCGGAAGCATTAACTTCATCCATTCTTATCCATAAACTTAAGTCGGAGTTGAAATCAAGAAGAGTGTAATGGTCTCCCTCCTGGTCAGAACTGGAGATATTGACATAGATATTGCTATTATCTGTTTGATTTGACCCATTATCGGGTGTTGGAGGAGCAAAAGCTATAGAAGGAAGATTATCTGGAATGTTATCAGCAATATTGTTTATTTCATCTGATTCATCAACCAAATTTTCTATATCCACAACAGCCACAAATATGCTTCCTTCGGGAGTACCATTTGCTACAAAACTAAATAACTGGCTACTGCTTGAATTTAATGTAGTTAGTGAATTCTTTCCATGGTAGGCATTATTTGAGTCAAAAACATCAACAAAAATATTAAAAGCAGTGTCATTTCCTTCATTACCTATGTTAAGATCAATCAAATTATCTGTACCATTGTAAGTTACTTGCATGCTAACGTTAAGATCTGGAAGAGGAGGCCTTTCATAGTCTCTGTAAGAGCTTATATTTGTGACATGTGCATTGATTCTAGAATCAACAACCTCCCCATTAAGGATTAATCTTGAGGCGACTATCTTAAAGGGCCCATTTAGATGAGAACCATAAATGTTTTGACCACTTACATTCAATGTAACAATCTGGTTTCCAGTACCAAGACTCTCATTTATAGAAAAGGTTCCAAGATACTGATTATTAAAGTCAAACAAATCTTCTTCCAGGGTGTAGATTCCGCTTGATTTTATATTAAGAGTAGTATCTATCTGAAGATAATCTGTAAGGTTGTTTGAATTCAAATCCAAGAAAGAGTCTTCATATGACTTAATATAAGAAGTGGTAGCAAAATCTTCATAATCATAATAATTTGTTGTATGATTCAGGAAGAACTTTCTCTGTCCAATTTCAACGTTATCTATCAAAAAAGTTCCATTATAATGGGTTGACTTTATTGTCTCATTGTCAAAATCCAAATAGATCAAATTAGTTCCATTGACAAAGCTAATTTGTTTATTCGAACTTATAAATCGGTCATCATGCCTCATAAAAACAGACACATTCTCGGTTGAACTCCCAGAAGAGACTACAGTCAAGTTAACCCTAATTAAATCATTATTCACACTTGAGTCTGTAATGGAGTTTATGAAATGGCCTTGCTCATAGGAACCATATTGCTGAGTTTGTATTTTCCCTTCTCTGTATACCAATAAGTTATTAGAATCATAAACTCTAATAGTGAAATTGAATGAGTTCCCAGATAAAAATTTAGTGCTCATATTAATAATGGCAAAGTTTGGGAAGGAAACTATGTTCTTCGTAGCACTTGAAGTTACTAATTCATCATCGACAATTAAGTCAACATAAAAAGTATAAACTCCATTTGTTGCATTATTTATGCTTAAATTGAAGTTAAAAAGGTCATTTACACTATTTCCATTTGTATCAGTCATGAAATCAGTAATGTTTGCTACATCAATTGTGTCGCCATAGTAATCAAATGAATACGAGTTCAGCAGGTCTTGCAAATCTCCTGCAGAAGAAGGAACAATTCCAACAATTATGAACATACCAACAATTACCGTAATAATCGCTAATTTATATTTCATAGTATTTGGTCCTCCAATCGATTGGTCTAACTAAGTTGGGTTTCAAATTTTGGTGTTTTGTTTGTTGTTTCATTTTAGTCTAATGTTATATGTGTAATCCCCCAAAAGAAGGTTATTATGAATAAAAGTGCAAAATACACGCCGAAAATAATCCATGATTTTATTCTCAGTTTTCTATTTGAATTACTTAGGAAATAAAACCAAACATTATAAAATATTAACGACCAAATAAATCCGAAAAGTAGATAAATTTTATCAAAAGGATTAAGACTACTGAGAAATATCTCTATGAATAAACTATACCCTGAAATTCCTATTATCAAACCACCTACAAACTCTGTTCTAATAAATAAAAATAAAACAATTATAAATGTTACATTAAAGACTAAGAATTTTCCCCAGTTCTCATCAATTTTTTTTCTTATGGCTTTCATTTTCATACCTCTATATAGTACTCCAAGATATAATTATCAAAATCATCTTGAGAATAACCAATATCGTTCAGGAATTTAGAGATTAGAGGATGATAAATAGAAGGTTCTCTGTTAGGTATGTCATCATGTGGGTGAGGCACCTTAACTTTGTATTTCTCATTTGTTTCCGTAACCTCTAAATTGTCATATATTTCATCAACATCACCATGGGGTATGACTCCATCACTTCCGATAGGGATATAAACTAAGGGGCTTCTACCTCTAATTATCATAAACTCATTAATACTACTCAAGTCTGGCTCAGGATCATTCTGGTTTTGTATAATATCTTCGGTTAGATTCCTCCAAGTGTTATATGAAACTTTTTGACTTGGTTTTCCCAATGCAATCGCAGCAGTCGTACATAAAAAGTTATAACTTGTACCAGGGATATTCAACGGACCATCATTAATGGATGCTATCAATAGAGCTATGGTAACATCTTCTTTGTCTATATGATTCTTGTGATCAATAAGAGAATTTACTTCGTTTCCATACTCAAGTATGCAAAGTTCAACAGGACTAGGAATAAATGAATTAAAGCTCCCCATCGGAGCTATTAGAGCCATATGATTCACAAAGTTACTTGGGAGATTAAACAAACTCCAGTTACCATTCTCATCAACATAATATCCCGCATCATTCTTACCAGAGGAATAGTATTTCTCATAACTCCTGATACCAATACCTCCTCCTAAAGAATATCCAACATAATCTACACTATCAATAGTCTCTTCAGAAACCTCGTCAGCGTATTTTATTACTCCGCCAATCAAGGCAGGCCAATAATTATCAGTAAGATCGTCAAAAGTATAATTAGGACAAACATCGCAATCCGTATTTGGACCTCCGGCATATTCAATGAGCCAGGCGTCCCTGATATAACTCTCACTAAAAGCTTCGTCTCTGGCAATTTTAACTCCAATTTCTTCCAAACTAAAAAGATTGTTAAATATACCATGCCCTAACACAACAGGCCTTGTATTAGTGAAATTCCTAAAGGCAGGGCTCATTTCCTGATTAATATTCTTTAATCTAAGAACGGTATCGTCATTTGTGGTTTTGACTCTTTTTATGGCTAAATTAAATGTATTCCTCCTCAAAACGTTGTCTACAGTATCTGCGAAGATCTGATCATTATCTCTGTAGCTCGCTTGATTTTCATCCGTATGCATATAATCAAAAACAGAAATTGCATCCAGATCTTCCTCGCTTGAATAAAATGGTTCAACAGGAGAATTCAGGTTTCTTTCATTGAGTAGGACATTTCTCTCTCTCGTCAGAGTTCTAAGCGCCACAAGAGTCCCATCAATTTCATTTCCAAATACATACAGCCTTGGATTTCCTCCTTGTCCGTCAAATCTCTTTCCAACAATTCCATTATATGGAACACCTTCAACTTCATCCCTATAAACGACTAATTCATTTCTTTTTCCCCATCCATTTTGTACTGAAGGCCCTAGGGTTCCGCCAACAAAAATCTCAAGTTGGGCATCTCCTTGGGACACCGGATTGGCAAAATCATTTATGTACTCTTCAATTGTATTATCTACTAGACTATAACTTGTATCAACATTGAGATAAACATTTACAGGATCTATGACAAATTCTTCGGCTTGGTTGTTATTTTCCTTATCTCCTTCATCTATTTCATTCTCAGGGTCAACATTAATTCTGACTTTGCTACACCCATCTAAGTCTTCAATTGATGAAACAATATAACTCTGAGAATTTGAGACAGAAGGAATAACTTTTCTTGTAGCCTGATATTGCCCTCCACAAACCTTAATAATGTCAACATCAACGTTGCTTGCTGTAACTCCAATCGTATGAATTGTGGCAGAGACATTTGTGTTCCCAGAAATGTCATCTCTAAATCTAATATCGTTTCTTTCGACATATAAATCTTCTGGATCTGGAAGACACATATCACAAATAAATTGGGCAGAATCATAATCATTCTGGCTATCCATTGAGACGTAATCTGTTCCACAAACAGTCACTTCATCGCTACATTTTACTTGAACTTCTTGTAATTCAGAACAAGCCACACTTCCTTCAGGGACAACAATCTCTTTAGATCCAAAGTTGTCAGTCTCTCCTTTTGGAGTTCCCTCCAGAAAAACCTTAAGACCCTGAATTCCACCACCCTCAGAGTCTTCACCAATAACAGCAATTAAACCTCCGCATTGTGTTGGAAGAACACATGCATCATATCCAGAACTTTGCTCACACATATATCCATTGGGGCAATCGTTATCGGTATCACAATCGCATCTTGATCCAGAGCCGTCTGGAACATCACAAGTGCAATAGCTAGGCTCGCCAACACAGCTCCATTCACTTTCCTCTCGGCACATATTACTGCATCCATCTCCGTTATTTAGATTGCCGTCATCACACGTTTCTTGCCCCCTTATCCTTCCATCGCCACAAATTCCATCACACTCACTAGGCTGCCCATTACATTGCCAATACTGTTCTATTTGACAAGTAGAAGAACATCCATCTCCGTTGCTTGTGCCTCCATCATCACATTGCTCTCCTTGCTCAATTACCCCATTTCCGCAGAGATTTGCAACACATTGTCCACCAACACAATTTCCCGATGAGCATTCTTGGTTACAATCACAAGATTGTCCATTTCCAAGATTTATATCACAATATTCATTGCACCCTTCAGTCTGTACACATTGGTATGAGAAAGATAAGTATGCATCATCCCATAATCTGACTATCCCCCAAAAAGAAGATTGATATCCTGTATAGTGCATATAATAATATCTACTATGATCTGCTAATTTTTCTATCTCGGAATCTAGACCAAAAAAGTAATTAGTTCCTATGTTATAATTGAACTGGAAGGGTCCGCCATCAATGTAATTAAACCAACCCTGTGCATTTCTAGACGCTCCATAATCAGCATCGCCTCTGACATACAATGCTGGAAAAAGTCCATCATCATACTGAACCTGAAACTCAACAACATTATTTGTGACTTCTGCCTCTCCTAACTCGTTTCTTATATTATTACTTAGATCATATAACATATAAAGCTTGATAATCGTCCCAGCCTCATTTTTTCCCACATCTATTCTAGTTCCAGGATAATTAGTGAAATCATAAGTGCCATCTGCTCTTTTCCAGGCCATTCCTACTTCGTCTCTGTTTAATGGTCCCACATCAGGATCAATCCTAATTGGATATACCCGGCTATTATTTTTTAACCAGTTATAGGGAGTAAGTATAGATAGAATTATCGCATTATCCACACTTTTAAGTTCGTATTCTAATCCAATAAAACTCCCATTCGAATCCCAAGCAAAGGGCTGCGGAACATTATACATAAATTTACCATCTGTATTATTAAAAGAAATGCTTCCTTGAATTCTAACAGGTTCACTAATGTTCCATTGAGTATAATTTAAGGTTTGATTACTCTCTGCAATATACCCGGTCAAATAAATCTCTCCATCCTCCCAAGTATCCCCCTCTGAAAGGGAACTTGATTCTATTTCAAAACTCAAACTTAAAAAAGTTTCATCAGTTTGATTCAAATTTGTATCTTGCAATAAAGAATTATTCTCAATCGAGAGAATTTCCTTAAGATAGGGACTAAGATATTCATAAGTAATATCAAATCCGCTTCCAAATATTGAGGGATAAACAAATTGACTTTGATTGGTGTACCCTGAAACATTTACGAGGCTAGCCACAATTTCTGATTGATCTTCATAAACATAAGATAAGTTAATTGGTTTAAAAACTAAATAGCTTCCATTAACATAAAATTTAACAAAATCATCTGCCATTGAACTGCCTCTAAAATCTGCATAATAAATTCCTTTCCTAACACAATAGTCATAATCGCATCCCTGGTTAATAATAGTAGAATTAATAGATTCGTATCCGGTCCCGTTATAAAAATTTATAGGAGAAGAATAGGCCTTTACAACCCTTTCTCCACTTGTTGTATTGATAAACAACTCGTAGTCAATCCCAGAGTCAGTTAAGTTCAAATCGTTTATGGCTGAAACAAGAGAAAGGAATAGCAAAAAAATAATAGAAGAAAAGATAAGTGAAAACACCCCTCTCTTTAGCATATTTTTAAAGAGATATAGACTTTATAAAACTTTTCTTAAATTTCTTCAATTCCTTAGTTTTTTACAAAGACACATCTAATTCAAGGTTAAAGGCAAATAATCAACATTATTCTCATTCAACACATAAGGTTCATCACAAATTCCATCTCCATGTGAACTCTCACATGTTTGGCTATAACCTGTCCCATCAGGGTTGGCCCAATAATTTCCGCCAAGATAAGGACCCCCAACTATATTCTTTCCAGGAGTATCTACAATATTCCAAAAATTCATCAATATATTATCTATTTCAGCATTAATGCTATTATTAAGATAATTGTTGTAGATCATATTACTTTCTGCTTCTTCAAAAATAAATATTCCAAGTTCATGATTTTGGATGTAATTTCCTTCTATTATATTCAAAATCGAATCTCCTGCAAGACCAACACCCCAATAGTCACTATTATTGGTTATTCTGTTGCCAATTACAAAACTGTCGGAAATTCCATTAAAGAAGATTCCAGGTCCAACATTATCTTTAATAATATTATCCTTTATGGTATGATGGCTGCCTTCATCCAGTTTAATACCCCAAAGATTACCCATTATTTTGTTGTTCTCAATGATGCCTAATTCAGAATTTGAGATGTCTAAGCCGTGGCCTATATTGTCTTGGATAATATTCCTGTAAATGCTAAGATTTACTGTATGTGTAGCATCTATTGCCGACCTACCACTATTGACTATTTTATTACCTTTAATTGTAGTCTCTTCTATTTTGTCTTCTTCAAGACCAAGCAAAAGTATGGCTGGCGCTCCAATGCCTCCGTTTCCATCAAAGATATTATCCTTAACTATGCTTCTGTCAACCGCAAGTAAGAATATTCCTCCCCATATGTAGATGCTTCTATTATTGACTATTTAAGAGGTGTTGATAACGATGTGAATATACAATTTTTAACAGTTCCAAGCAAATACGGAAATAATCCAGTCTTAGAAAGATTGAAACAATCTATGAAAAATCTTGAGATTAAATATATGTTTGAATCTAAGGATGAAATTCAGCAATTTCAAATTCACGCTAAAATAATAATCTGCGATGAAAGTAGCATATATCTTGGTTCTGCAAATTTCAGAGATACAAGTATTCTGTATAATTTAGAAAGTGGTCTCGTGTCCAATGATGAGAAGCTTATTAATGAATATGTGTCAATTTATGATGATATTTATTCTGCTATTTGAATAAAAATGAAAAATGAAATTTTCCTAAAGAATAATGATGTTTTGATAAAATTTATTAATTGCCTAGAAAGGGTCTTATTTGTAGATAACCGATCTATGAAAGATTATGAAGATATAAAAAAAGAAACTAAGAGAGATTACGAAGGTATCTCTTTGTATCTTAAAAAAGTATTAGATTCCCTAAGAAATAATGGCGCTGCAATCTTAGCAGATAATCTTCCCGATAATAACAATATAAAAAAGCATTCTGGGGAAATCAGTTGTGTAGTCCTTGATTCTTTTGGTAGCTCTTTTTACTTAAACGAAACCCAAGAAGACAAACAATATGTCGTAGTCGCATGTCCAGAGATAGAGCGGGTTTTTCATTTCAAAATTAGTTCAATAATTGATTCATCAACCTTACAGAAAGCAAAAATAAAAGATTTTTCTTTTCATCCATTGCTTCCAAGAATAAAGATTTACACAAGAAATTTTGAGGTATCAAATGAATTCTCAGATATCTCTAATTTAAAATTTCTTTATACTCTATTAAATGATGCAAATACCCAAACAAAAAGTTGTAGGATAATAAATAAAGAGATCTGTTGGAATGAACTAGTATCTGACCCGGCTTATGGAGTTCAAATAGGGAATATGGGGTCTTACTTTATATCTCCGTTAAAGATAGTAGAATTAAAAAGAGATATCGATAACTTACACCAATTAAAGCTAATTGCAGAAGAGGGAGAAAATAAATTCGAATTATGTATAAGAACCACTTATTATAGAGAATTATTTAAGGATCCTCCAGAAGAAAAGATTTTGGATCAACCAATCTATTTAAGAGCCCTATTATTTCAAGGCTTTGGGGAAGACTTTAGACATTTAATTAAAACGGATGTAATCAATAAAAAAGATTTTGAAGAAGATTCTATTCTTAGTTATATTAGATTTAGAAGGGTTGTTCCTAAAAATCACCTAAATTTAGCACACCAGAGCAACCTTCCAAATAAAATTATTGATGGGCGAGATAGATTATTTTACTTTCCAGAAAACTTTTCTCCAGAAATATTTGATGCTGTTAAAAAATTTGGAGGCAAGGATAAAATGTCTACTCCATTTGCCCTACTAAGAAAGTATCATGAATTTAATAAACTGTATGATTTTCACCCTGATTGGAAGGATATTTATGAAAATGGTTTAAGTGCTGATAGTTTTTATCATAGGATAATTATAAAACAACCAAATCCGTGGGGAATACATCGCAGCTTCATAAGAGACCCGCTACAAAAATTGACATTTTATGCGAAAAATAAGACACTATTAATCCTATGCACAGATTGTTTTGGTTATAAGGATATAGTTAAGACTAAAGATGTTCCAAAAAAATGTCCCAAGTGTAATTCTAAGACCTTTGTTTCTTTAGAAAGTGTGGAAGACAAATCCTTGATAATGGATGCCCTGAAATCAAAAAAAACAGACAAGCAAGCAGAATACTATCTAAAAATGTCTACGCTTGCAATCAGCTTTAATAAATTTCTTTTTTACACAATGAATTTTACTAATTATGCTTTAAGCACCTGCGTAAAAATCTTAAATGAATTGAAAAAAGATTTTAATAATGAAGAATTATTCTTTGAGAAGCTTTATAAAATATCGCAGGCATATAATAGAAGAGAGGATATTCATACAATTATCTATAAATTAGAGAAAAATGAGGTGTAAAAATTTTAATTTTAGGAAGAACTATTTTTCCAGTATAAGTTCTAATTACGTTACTCATGGACTTCACTCTTATACTGCTAAGTTTATCCCACATATCCCTAGGTATTTTATAGAAAATTACACAAAAGAAGGAGATATAGTTTTGGATCCATTCGCAGGATCTGGAACAAGCCTACTTGAAGCAAACATACTTGGACGCCATTCCTTAGGTATAGACATAAACCCGCTGGCTGTGCTAATCGGAAAGGTTAAAACAACCCCTATCAAAAAGCAAGATCTTGATATAGCTCAAAAGAAATTATTCGATAAACTAGACAAATTCTCTGTAATTAGAAAAGCTAATTTTCCAAATATAGAATATTGGTTCAATGAAGAAAGTATTTTAGAGTTAAGTAAAATAAGGCAATCAATAATAGAGCTTTATGAGAAAAATGAGATAAACAAAAAAACAAAAATGTTCTTCGATGTATGTTTTTCTTCAATTATAAGAAAGTCCTCTTTTGCAGACCCATTAAACCCAAAAACCTACTGTTCTCCAAAAATGAAAAGGTTAAAGGAAGAGAAGCACAAGTTTTACCCAATAAAATATTTTAAAAATAGTGTGATCAAGAATTCTAAACTAGTCTCGGGATTATATGATTCTTTGAAAGACAAGAAAGTTAAGTCTTTCTTTATCCCAACAAATAATACAGTAAATGTTGAACTCCCTTCTTGGGCTAAGAATGTAGATCTAATCATTACTTCTCCCCCATACGCAAATGCTCAAGAATATTTCAGAAACTTTAAATTAGAACTGTTTTGGTTGGGTCTGACAGATAGGGAAGGCTTATTAAAACTTGATAAAAACCAAATTGGAGGAGAAAATCATGCAGCTTTAAATTATAAAGATTTACAAAAGACAGGATATGTTGATATAGATAGGATTATCAAAAGACTGTTTTACATTAATAAGAAAAGTTCCTATATAGTCTATAAATATTTTTTCAATATGGAGAAAGCCATAATGGAATATCAAAGGGTTTTAAAAAAAGGCAAACATTGTGTAATCGTTGTTGGAAACAATACAGTTAGAGGTGTTAAGATTCCAATAAATAGAACATTAATTAAAATAGCTGAAAATAATGGATTTAAATTACATGACTATGGTTTTGATTTAATTCAAAACAGAAAATTTATGACAAAGAGGAATAACGATGCGGAAGTTATTAAAAGAGACTGGGTAATTGATCTTGTAAAAATGAACTACCCAACCGCCCCAAGGGTTTGCCTGAGGGCAAATCCGCCTGATGGCGGAGCGGGGTATCAAATAAAGTCGGCGAGACGGAGCTGACCCTTTGCACCACCTTGCTCTTCAACATACTTCTTGATTTTTTCCAATCCGCCATGATCGCTTACGGTGTCGATGTGACCACCATCGCTCCAGAATTCTCCTCCCCACAATTCTCGCTTGATCTCGCGAAACCTTT
>Ga0210043_1000506_pt1 | contig 41278 bp, 63 predicted proteins | sample CryGeymet201501t_FD_183990 | JGI IMG/M metagenome (GOLD analysis project Ga0210043, IMG submission 183990) | Groundwater microbial communities from Crystal Geyser aquifers in Utah, USA - Crystal Geyser metaG 2015-01t (SPAdes) (version 2) | ecosystem: Environmental > Aquatic > Deep subsurface >... | reverse complement strand
GGGGCGGACGAGCCCGAGATTTAATCAGTTACAAAAATTTTTCATATGACTTCATTCTGTGACATGGTTAGTACCTTAATTTAGCAAAATAGAAAAACATATAATAAAACATTTCGAGGAGGTGGTATTATTGCTGATTTCAGAATTAAGTGCTAAAGAATTGGCTCATTTAATCAATCTAAGCGAAAGAAGAGTGCATCAACTCACGAGCGATAATATCATTTCTAAGAATGATAACAATAAATATTTAGCTTGTGATGCAATAGATAAATATTACAAATTCAAATATGACACAACTTCTTGTGAGAGTTTAGATAAAGAAAAGGCTAAACATGAAGAAGTTAAGAGGAAACTATCAGAACTTAAACTTAAAAAGATTGAGAGGGATTTAGTTAGCCTAGAAGAAGTTGAATATGCAATGATTAATGTTATTGCAAATTGCAAAGCTAAATTATTAGGATTAGCAAGTAAAATTGCTCCTAGAATTGTATCTGAAGATAATATAAATCTTATCAGAGAAGAAATAGATATTGAGATTAGAAGTGCTTTAACTGAATTGAGCAATTATAGGTTTGAAGATGTTGCCGAGGAGGATGAAGATGAAGAAGAATCTTAAAAAATCATTTTTGAGGATTCTTAATACATTTGAACCCCCAAAAGATTTAAATGTATCTGAATGGGCTGATGAAAATATTATGTTATCAAAAGAATCATCTGCAGAACCAGGACGTTGGCGAACTGATAGGGCACCGTATCAAAAAGAAATATTAAATTCTATAAATGACTCAAAGATTGAGAAGATTGTGTTAATGACAAGTTCTCAAATAGGTAAATCTGTCATGTGTAATGTTATAATCGGATATTTTATAGATTTAGATCCAGGACCTATGTTATTTATTCAACCTACTGTAGAGTTAGCTAAATCGTATTCTAAAGAGCGTATTGCTCCAATGATTCGTGATACTAAATGTTTAACTGAAAAAGTATCTGATGCTAAGACAAGAGATTCAGATAATACAATTTTGATGAAGAACTTCCCAGGAGGATTCCTTGCACTTGGTGGAGCTAATAGTCCAGCAGGATTAGCAAGTAGACCCATTAGAATATTACTTGCTGATGAAATTGACAGGTATCCAGTATCTGCAGGAACTGAAGGAGATCCTTTATCACTTGTTGAGAGAAGAACTACAACTTTTTGGAATAAGAAAAAGATATTTGTATCAACTCCTACAATCAAAGGCATGTCAAGGATTGAATATGAGTATCAAAAAGGAACTATGGAAGTTTGGAAAATAGAGTGTCCACATTGTGGTGATCCACAGTACTTGAATATACATGGTATGAAGTTTGAACATAGTAAAAATGATTTAGGAAAATATGAAGTAAGTGATGTGTTTTTTCAATGTCCAGCTTGTTTAGAAAAAGCAAATGAATTTACGTGGAAGAAACAAAAGGGTGAATGGATTAAAAACAATCCAGATGCAAAAGGTGTTAGAAGTTTTCACCTTAATGCCTTTGTAAGTCCATGGGGTAGTTGGGAAGCGATAATAAAAGAGTGGCTTGAATCTAAGCATGATGAACAAATGCTAAAGGTTGTTGTTAATACATTATTTGGTCAGTCTTTTGAAATTTCTGCTGAAATTGATAAGACTGATTTTTTAATGGAGCGTAGGGAAGAGTATCAGGCTGAAATTCCTGAAGGTGTTTTACTATTGACATGTGGTGTTGATACCCAAGGCGATAGACTTGAGTATGAAATTGTAGGATGGGGCAGAGGTGAACAATCTTGGGGAATTAAATATGACAGAATTTTGGGTAAGCCTGATAACCCTCAAACTTGGGAGCAATTAGAGAATATTATTTTTAAAGAATATAGTTTTATCGATGGTTCAAGGCTTAAAATTGCATGTACATTTATTGACTCAGGTGGACATAACACTACTGATGTTTATAAGTTCACTAAAAAACATGAACAAAATAGAATTTATTCTATAAAAGGACATGGTGGTGAGGGATTACCTTTTATACATAGATATTATAGGTCAAAACGTGAGAATGCCTTAGTGGTTATCTTAGGAGTTGATGGCGGTAAATCAAATATAATTTCGAGATTGAAAATAAAACAAAAAGGTGATGGTTTTTGTAATTTCCCATTAAATACTGAACTAGGTTATGACAGGATATATTTTGAAGGACTTACGAGTGAAAAGCTTGTCAAAAGAAATGTAAGAGGTCAACCTAAGATGGTATGGGAAAAAATAAAAGAGAGAAATGAGCCTTTTGATGTTCGTAACTATGCTTTTTGTGCCATGAAAGTTCTAAATGTTGATTTTGATAGACTTAATCAAAAAATAAACAATGCACAATCAGTTGATAATACTGTTGATAATAAGCAAGTCAAAAAGAAAAGACGTGGTGTTGTGAAAAAAGGAATAGATTAAAGCGGGGTGGTAATTTTGGCATTAAGTAGATTAGAAAGGTATCAAAGTAGATTAGAAGCTTATTATTTAGCTGAGCTTGCAGTACTTGATGGTAAAAGATATAAAATAGGTTCAAGAGAATTAGAAAGAGCCGATTTAGATGATATTCAAAAAAACATTAAGTATTTAGAAGATATGATTGATGAATTAGAATCAAACAGTAGTGGCAAGCGTAAAGCTTACAGAATAACTTTGAGGGATGTGTAAATATGTCAGTTTTAGAAAAATTAAAATTATATTTAGAAAGAGAAGATGGAACACTTGCGGAAGTATCTAATGTTTTTGAAAAAATAACAGATGGTATAAAAAATACAAATTCAGATCATTCCGCTCATCATTCAGGATATGGCAATTTAGCAAGCTCGTTATTTTCTTTGAATGCTGGGGCTATAAAAGAATTTTCATTTAAATCACCGTCAACTTTATATGCACATTTAAAAAACATAAAGTTGCAAACATTAGGATCATCAATAAAACTAGAAATCCTAAAGAATGTAACTGTTACTACTGATACTGGTACATCTGTTAGCATAAGGAATACAAATGATAATTCTTCTAATGTTGCACAGAGTACGATAAAACAAAGTCCAACTTATTCAGGAGGAACTGTTTGGGATGATGCAGTAGCTTTAGCAGATTCAACTAATCAATATACTGGTAATGCTGAAATCAACTCAAGTGAAAACCAAGAATTAATAACCAAGACATCAAATGTTTATTATATTTTAAAATTTACAAACATAGGAGATTCAACAGCCGAGGTTTATTTTAAAATGTTTTTTTATGAAGAATCTAAAGGTTTAATAGATTAAAAATATTATTTTTCGACAGGTGGTGATTACAATAAGTATATTTGCTAAAACATTAAGTTTTTTTAGCCCTAAAAAAGCTATTCAGCATCAAATTGCAAAGGAATTTATAAACTCCGGTTATAGTGATTCCGGGGCAAGCAAGATTAAAAAAGCTTTAAAGGGTATGATATCTAAGTCTAAAAGTCCAGTAGAAGATATAGACTATAATCTTAATACCTTAAGACAAAGGTCTAGAAGCTTATTCATGGGTTCAGCATTAGCTAGAAGTGCTATTAATACCAATAGAACTAATGTTGTAGGGGAGGGTTTGAAGCTTAAACCTCGTATTGATTATAAATTATTAAATATGACAAAGGAAACCGCTAAAGAATGGTCAATTAGAACTGAAAAAGAATTTTTACTTTGGGCGGAATCGAAGTTTTGTGATACAACAAGAGTTAATAATTTTTATGAATTACAACAATTAGCTTTTACAAGTTGGATTCTAAATGGTGATGGATTTTGTATCATTGAAATGGATAATCCAACTCAATTTTATCCTTACTCGTTAAGATTACACATGATTGAAGCTGATAGAATTTATAATCCTAGAATTTTAAATAGTCAAAAAACACTAATAGAAGAATTATCTAATGGAAATAAAATTATAAATGGTGTTGAAATAAATAAAAATGGTTCGATAGTTGCTTATTACGTTTCAAGTCATTATATGGGTAATAATTTATGTAATGCAAAGTTTACAAGAATACAAGCTTATGGAGATAAGACGGGCAATCCAAACATACTTCATCTTATGGAATCTGAAAGGTGTGAACAATACAGAGGAGTTCCTTATCTATCACCTGTAATTGAGTCGTTATTACAAATAACTAGATACACAGAAGCTGAATTAACTGCTGCGGTTATTCAAGCTTTTTTTACTGTGTTCATAAAACAAACTGGTAACAGAAGTGAAATACCATTTGAAGATTCTATAAGTGAATCTGAAAGAGTTGATGATGCAGACCCAACAACTTATGAGCTTGGAGCTGGAACAATTAATGTGCTTGGTGAAAATGAGGATGTAGTATTTGCAGATCCTAAAAGACCAGCAAGTGGATTTGAGGGTTTTGTTACTTCTATAACTAAGCATATTGGTGCAGCACTTGAAATTCCACATGAGTTATTAACTAAATCATTCTTGGCATCATATTCAGCATCAAGGGCAGCACTGTTGGAAGCTTGGAAGTCATTTCGAATGAAAAGAACATGGTTTGCTAATGATTTTTGTAAACCTGTGTATGAGTTGTGGCTTAATGAAGCTGTTGCAAGAGGACGCATTAATGCACCAGGATATTTTGCAGATCCAATTATTCGTAAAGCTTGGCAAGGCTCTGAATGGATTGGACCTGCTCCAGGGCAAATTGACCCTGTTAAAGAGGTTAATGCTGCTAAACTTAGAGTTGAAAACGGCTTTAGTACAAGGGAAAGAGAAACAACTGAAATTAATGGTGGTGACTTCGAAAACAATATAGTTCAGTTGGAAGACGAAAATAAGAAGATGATTCAAGCAGGATTAATTTTTAATGGAGGTGTAGATGGTGCACAAGTTTCTAACAATAGTCAATAAATCAGAAAGTGAAGCTGAAATAAAATTATATGGTGCAGTCCAAGAAGCTAGACGTTGGTTTTGGGATGATGAGAGTTCTGATTTAATTGTTCAAAGTGAAGTTCTAGACGAATTAGAAAAATTGAAAGATAAAAAGAAAATTACAGTAAGAATAAACTCATCTGGTGGAGATGTTTTTGTAGCACAAGCTTTATATACTAACCTAAAAAATCACAAAGCCAAAATTACAGTTATTATTGATGGTATTGCTGCAAGTGCTGCAACAATCATCGCCATGGCTGGAGATAAGATTATAATTCCAACAAATGCAATGATGATGATACATGACCCAATGGTTGGAATAATGGGTTATTTTAATGCTGAAGAACTTGAGAAAAAAGCAATAGCTTTAGAAAAGGTTAAAAAATCTATCATGAACGCATATTTGAGTAAAGTTAGTATTGATGAAGAAGAACTTTACAAAATGATGAGAGAAGAGTCATGGCTTACTGCAGATGATTGTGTTGAAAAAGGTTTTGCGGATGAGGTTATGTTTGAAAAAGTTAAAATTGATGATGCTATTCAAAATAATTTTTTAATTACAAATGGAATCTCGCATGACTTGTCAAGTTTCAAGAATAAACCTTGTATTACTGTGGTTAATCAACCACTTTATATAAATAATCAAAATAAAAATAAGAAGGGGGAAGTAAAGATGGACTTAGAAACATTGAAAAAAGAGCATCCTGAATTACTAAATGCTTACAAGAATGAAATTGAAAAAGACATCAGAAATGATGCTGTGAAAGAAGAAAGAGAAAGAATGAAAAAGTTAGATGAGTTAAAAAATTCTGTTTCGCCTGAGCTTTTAAATAAAGCTAAGTATGAGGAATTTGATAACGCTGAATCATTAGCTTATAAAGCTATGTTAGAGCAACAAAACAAATCATCAGAATATCTTAAGAATTCTAAAGATGATTCTGATGATTCTAAAGATGGTGATGTAACACCGCCTGCAAATGAGCCAGCAACAGGAGAAGAAAAACCTGCTACATTAGTAGATAGGCTTAAAAATTCAGCGATGAATTTAGATAAAAGAAGAAGGGGGATTGAGTAATTATGGGTTATCAAGAAGTTGGAAGTATAAAACCTGAAAATTTAATTGCAGGACATGAGGTTGAATTGTTGACTACTGGTGTAACTTTGAAATCTGGTCAAGGAACACTTGAAAAAGGAAGTGTACTTGGAGAAATTAAAAAAGTAATTGGTACACCAGTACTAACAGGTACAGGAAATGGAACAATGACAGCGGTAAGTATTGCTAAAGATGCTGTAATTGGTAATTACATAGTAAAATGTGTAACGGCTGCAACTGATAGCGGAACATTTTCTGTTGTTGATCCAAATGGAAATAGATTAGCTGATGCAGTAGTAGGAACTGCATATGCAAGTAAACATATAAATTTCACTATAAACGATGGGTCTACTGATTTTACAGTAGGTGCAACATTTACTGTACCAGTTGAAGCAAGTGATGATGCAGGAAAATATATGTTGTGTGATGCAAATGCAGTTGATGGAAGCGTTGAACCTAAGTATATACTTGCGGACGATGCAGATACTACAGCAGATATAAAAGCAGTAGCATATAAAACAGGTTATTTCCATAGAGATGAATTGACATATGGAACTAATGGTGCACCTAGCAATGCGGAAGAAAATCTAAGAGCTTTAGGTATTATGTTAGCAGATCAATATCCAGAAGCTTAAAAAAATAAGGGAGGAATATAAACTATGGGTAATGTTACTAATGGAAATGTAGGTATCTATGAACCAAGAAGTATGAGTAAGTCTTTTGATAAGAATATGCCAGTAACAACTTTTTTGAGAGATATGTTTTTTGGAGCGGTAAATACATTTACAACAAAAAAAGTTGATATGGATTTTAGAAAAGGAAAGTATTTAACTGCTCCTTTTGTTGCTCCAAATGTATCGGGTATAAATGTTGAGAGAACCGGATATAAAACAAATGAGTACGAACCACCAACAATTGCTATTTCTAGACCTATTACAGAAGAAATGTTAAATGATAGGCAAATGGGTGAAACAATCCATACAACATTGAGTCCAGAAGATAGGCAACAAGCGATAATTGATAAAGATATGCTTGAAATGGATAATATGATAACTAGAAGAGAAGAATTAATGTGTTCTGAACTTTTATCGAATGGAATAATTAATGTTAGAGGTTATTTAGATGATAATTTAGAGAATTACATTGACGATAATATTGATTATGGATTTGGTCAAAAAACTACTTTAGAAACAACAGAAAAGTGGGATGAATCAACTTCTAAAAAAATGGATGATATTAAATCAGCTGTAAGACAAGTTCGAAAAGCTGGATATAATCCAGGAGCTATTATTTTGGGGACTGATGCTTATGATTTACTAGAAGCTGATGAAGATTTTAGAAAGTTACTTGATATTAGAAACTTTAGTATTGGTGAATTAAATCCTCAACTAAGCTTTGAAAATGGAAATGGTTATACATTTGCAGGTATTTTAAAAGGACTTAATTTACCTATATACATTTATGAAGCATGGTATCAAACAATTGGTGGAACGGTTAGTTCAATTTATCCAACGGATCACTTTACAGTAGCACCTAAAAACTTGGGTGAAATGCTTTATGGTGCAATTACTCAATTGGAAGAAGATAAAAGATTCCATACTTACGAAGGTACACGTGTACCTAAAATAATTACAAATGTCAGCGATGATGTTTTAAAACATCGACTATCTTCGAAGCCAATGCCAAAACCATGGGATATTAATTCATGGGCAACATATAAAGTTGTTTAAGAGGGTGTGAAAACACTCTCTTTATTAAATTTGAAAGGGTGAATTAACTTGATAAAAGCTTTACATAGAATTAAAGCAAATAAAACTTATTATGAAAAAGGCGAGATTATTGAATTTGATGAAAAAGTAGAACAAAATTTAGTTGAGTGTGGTGCTGCTGAATATGTTGAGATTCCAAAACCTAGAAATTGTGTAGAAAATGAAATTATAAATGAAAAAGAAGATTTAAAAGAAATTAATACTACAGAAACAGATGTAGGAGAATTTGAAGTAGATGATTCAACCGAAACTGATGTTGAAGAAGTTGAAGTAGATGATTTAACTGAAGAAGTTGAAGTAGATGATTTAACTGAAACTAATGAAGATTTAAGTATTAATTTTGATACAGATGAATATATAAAATCTTCAAAAGACTCAAAAAAGAAAAAGTAGGAAGTGGTTATAGTGGCTTTAAAAGATAGATTTTCAAGTGATTTAGATATATTCTTTAATATTAATGAATTCGCTGAAACGATTGAAATAAACGGAGTTGATATGAAAATAATCAGAGATAATGAAGAATTGAAAAAACGTAATTTGCGTTCATCAGATGGTGTTTATATTGGTGAAGTTTTGTTATATGTAAAAAAATCTGATTACGGAATTCAACCTGCAATAGGAGAAATTGTTTTATTTGGCGGAAGAAAAAAACGTATAGTTAATGTTGATGAAGAAGAGTCAGCTTATATTATTGTTTTGGAGGAGTTTTTGTCATGAGTATTATTGAAGTAAATTTAGAGCATTTAAACGATGTTGAAAACAGATTAGGAGCTTTCAAAAAGAAAACTCCTAATGTTTTATCTAAGGCAATAAATCGGGCAGCTGAAAATGCAAAAACTAACATGGCTAAATTAACTGTTCAAAAATACATAATTAAAAATAAAGATGTTAAGGAAACGATAAAAGTTATAAAATCTAATAAATCAAATTTGAATGCACTTGTTAAATCAGAAGGCAAACTTTTAGGATTAGATAAATTCAAAATAAACCCAAAGAGTAGACCTCAACGTCCTCCAAGGTCACAAAAGGCACAAGTTAAAAAAAGTGGCTCTTTAAAATCAATTTTAAGGGCTTTTATAATTACTGTTAATGGTAAGAGTATTGTTATGCAAAGAGAAGGTGTTAAAAGACTTCCTATAAAAAGACTTTTTGGACCTGCTGTACCTGAAATGATTGGAAATGAAGAAACATTTAGAGAATTGCAACAAAAAGCTAATGAAACATTACAAAAGAGAATTGATCATGAAATAAACAGAATTTTGGAGGCTAGATGATGATACCTACCTTTTTGCAAGATGATATAGTTGAAAAACTTAAAAATCTATTCTCTGAATATAGATCATTTAATGTTGAGGAAGTTGAATTAAATATATATCCTCAATATTTGCCTGCTAAATTAAATCAAAAAGATTTAACTCACTACCCATTTATTCTAGTAAGATTAGAAAATGGAGAAGATGATGGTGAAGAAAATTCAACTAGAATTACTTTTATGATTGGGATTTACAATGATAAAGATACATATCAAGGGCATAAAGATGTTATAAATATCTTGCAAAAAATTTATCAATTTCTAGCAACTAAAAGATATATATCTAATTGTGAAGTTAAATTCCCGATTAGTTGGACATTTAATGATGATGATACATATCCATTTTATTTTGGTGGTTTAGATACAAATTGGATATGTGGAAAAGTAATACAAGACCAAAACCTAATTTAATAGTATAGGAATTTCCTTTTTTAAAATCTAAAGATCAAATCATAAAAAGTAAATATTTAAAGAGCAAAGTATTGAAAACAAAAGAGATTTATGGCAACATATATTCATATAATTAAAGGAGGTAATAAAGAATGGCTTATAAACACGGTATTTATATTCAAGAAAATCCGACAGCTTTAAATGTACCTGTTAGTTCTCCTAGTGCAATACAATTTGTTGTTGGAACAGCACCTATTAATTTACTAACAACTCCTGCAGATGCAGTGAACAAACCTATTCTAATTGAAAATTATGACCAAGTTGCTTCAAGAATTGGTTATAGTGATGATTGGGCGAAGTTTACTTTATGTCAAAGCATTTTTGCGAGCTTTAAAGTATATGCAGTAACACCAATTGTTTTAGTTAATGTTTTAGATCCTGCAACTCATGTTACAAGTGTTTTAGCAACTGAAATTGATGTAGTTAATAAGAAGGCTACGCTAGAAATAGAAGGTGTATTAATTGATACAGTTGTTGTGAAATCTGGTGACGGACTTACAACTTATGATATTGCAGATGATTATACTATTGCATTTAATGATGTTGGACAAGTAGAAATTACTTTAGTAGTTGGTGGTGCTGCAGAAGCTGAAACATCACTTACTATAAATCATGACGAATTAGATCCAACGCAAGTAACTAATGCTGATATAATCGCAGGAATACAAAAAGTTCAGGAAGTTTACCAAACTTTAAATGTTATTCCAGGGCTATTATTAGCACCTTCATATTCTCAAATTCCTGCAATTGGTCAAGAATTACTTGCAAATTGTGAAAATATAGGTGGTTTATTTAGTGCTAATGCAATATTAGATTTAGATTCATCAACGGTAACTACTTATGATGCAGTTAAAGCGGAAAAAGATACAAATTTGTACAATGTTAAACATGCAATTGTTTGTTGGCCTAAAGTAACATATAACTCTAAAACATATTATATGAGTGCTATGTTAGGAGCTCACATTGGTAAAGTTGACATTGATAATGATGGTGTTCCGTATGTGAGTCCATCTAACAAATCTGTATTTGTAGATAGTTTAGTTTTGGAATCTGATACAGAAGTCATTTTAACATTTACAAAAGCTAATGCAATAAATGCTGATGGAGTTATAACGTGCTTAAATATGAATGGGTTTAAAATTTGGGGAAACAATACAGGGGCTTACCCAGAGTCAATTGACCCAAAGGATAGATTCATACCTGTTAGAAGGATGTTTGACTGGTGGGGAAATACATTTATTACAACCTATTTCAATAGAGTTGATGATCCTTTAAATCGAAAGCTAATTGAATCTATAGTTGATGATGAAAATATCAGGGCGAACGGATTTAAGGCAAGATTTCAAATCGCAGAAGCTGGCATAGAATTTAGAATTAGTGACAATCCAGTGGAAGAATTATCTCAAGGTAAGATAGTGTTTAGGCAAACGTTAACACCTTATCCACCTGTTGAGAGCATAACGAATATTTTAGAATTTGACCCTAACGCATTAGCAATATAGTAAAGGAGTGATATAAATGGTTAATCCAATACCAGATAAATTAATTAATTTTAATGTGTATGATGAAGGTGAAAAGTTAGTTGGAATTGCGTCTGAAGTTACACTTCCTTCATTGGAAGGCATGACAGAAACAGTAAGTGGTGCAGGAATTGCAGGAGAATTTGAAAGTGCGACTCCTGGACATTTTGGTAGCATGACTACAGAAATTACTTTTAAGACAATTTTTGATAAAGCGTTTAGTTTAATGAAGCCCGGTGGAAAAACATTGACCTTGAGAGGTTCACAACAGTTTAATGACTTCGCAGGTGGTGGGATTCAAAGCAGAGCTTTGAAAATTGTAATGAAAGTTATACCTAAGACACTAGATTTAGGTAAAATGGCAGTATCGGCAATGACAGAAACGAAAAACACATTAGAAGTGCTTTATGTTAAAGTCATTGAAAATGACAAAGAAATATTAGAATTAGATAAATTGAACTTTATCTTCAAGTTAAATGGAGAAGATATTTTAGGACCAATTCAAAGTCAAATATAAGAGGTGAATTATGAATAAAGTAGTTGATATAAATAAAAAAAATAATATTGAAATTGAATATTTGGTTAAGTTTAATAAACCATATATTTTTGAAGGTCAAGAATATACAGAGTTAGATTTAAGTGGTTTAGAAGATTTAACAGCTAAGGATATGACAGAAGTTGACCAACAGTGTTTAAAAAATGGTATAGCATATATGCAAGCCGAAATGTCACTACCATTTTTAATGAGACTAGCTGCAAAAGCTAGTAAAAAACCTTTAGAATTTTTTGATAATATGAAAATTAAAGAATCTACTAAGGTTAAAAACAGGGTTATGAGTTTTTTGTACAGCATGGATTAAGAAGTGGTGACGGATTGCGAATGAGAAAAATTGCAATCCGTCTAGCTATGAATACATTTACAAGCATTGAATTTTTTATGAACTTATCAATTGATGAGTTTTTTTCAATTACTCAAGAAGTTCAGGAGGTGAGTAAAGAAAATGGGAAATAGGAGAGAGTATGAAATAGCTTTGGCAATTGGTGGAAGAGTTAACTCTACTTTTGCAAGAACTGTGCAGAGATACAATCAGAATGTAAGGGGTATGCAAAGGCAGACTGGAACCTTTCAAAATAGTTTGAAAAGTTTAGGTAATGGATTTAAAGCTTTGGGTGCGGCTGCAGTTGCGTATGTTGGATTTAGTGCTATAAAAGGTTTCATGTCAGAATCTATAGAACTAGCAAAGGCTCAGATTAGTGCTGAGGTAAAACTTGAAACAGTACTGAAACAACGTACAAATGCTACTGATGAACAAATCAATGCTCTTAAAATGTTAGCAAGTGAACAACAAAATGTTGGAGTGGTAGGAGATGAAGTTCAAATTGCAGGAATGCAACAAATAGCAACATTTGTAAAAAATACAGATTCAATTAATAGTTTATTGCCTGCCATGAATAATTTATTAGTTCAACAAAAAGGTTTGAGTGGAACACAGGAGGATGCAGTAAATATTGCTAATATGATGGGTAAAGTTTTAGATGGTCAAGTAGGAAGTTTAAAAAGAATTGGTATAAGTTTTAGTGCGGCACAGGAAAAAGTATTAAAATATGGAACAGAACAGCAAAGAGCTTCAATGTTAGCACAGGTTATTACAGATAATGTTGGCGATATGAATAAGGAAATGGCAAAGACTGACCAAGGTAAAATTCAGCAAGCTATTAATGCATATGGAGATATGAAAGAACAGATAGGTATGAAACTACTTCCTATTCAAGCTAAATTTGCAAAAATAATATTAGATAATATGCCTAAAATTCAAAAAGTTTTGATTAATGTTGTAGATGGATTTGTTTGGTTAGGTGATAAAATAATATATGCAAAAAACATAGGAGTTAGAGCCTTTAATCAAATAAAAGATGCTATATCTAAAAATAGAGAAAAATTACAACCTCTTATTGATATTGTTATGAATTTAACAAGTGAATTTAAAGATAAACTTCCTCTTGCTATAGATTTAGCAAAAGAAGGTTTTGAATATTTTACTAACACTTTATTACCAGAAATGATTAGTAATATTTCTGAAGTTGTTACAAAAAGTACAGAATTATTTAATTTTATTTCTGATAATTGGGGAGCTATAGAGCCTATTGTTGCAGGAGTTGCAGGTTCTATATTTGCTTATCAGTTATATATGCAAGGGGCATATATTGCAACAGGAATTGGTGTATTCTTTTTAGACTTATGGGCCGCTTCTTGTGCAATAGCAACAGCAGTAACGACTGGTTTTGGTGTTGCTGTAGCTTTTGTAACAAGTCCTCTTGGTCTTATTATAATAGGTATAGGATTACTGGTAGCAGTAATAGTTCTTTTGTATAGAAATTGGGACACTGTTTCCAAAATTTTAGTAAATGAATGGCTATGGGTTAAAAGTGAATTTGCTGGAGCTGGAGAATGGTTTAGTGGTATTTTTACACGTGTAGTAGATGGAATCAAAGGTGCTTTTTCTGGATTTGGTGAATGGTTTAGTAATCTTTGGGATGGTATTGTAGGTCTGTTTAAAGGTTATGTAAATATTTATATAAAAATAGCAAATATGCTTATAAATGGACTAAATACACTTGAAGTAAACATTCCAGATTGGGTACCTAAATTTGGAGGTAAAAGCATAGGTGTTAATATTAAGCCTATTCCTGAACTTTACAAAGGTACCAATTTTTTTAGTGGTGGGACTGCATTAGTCGGAGAGAGAGGTCCTGAACTCGTGAATCTAAATCGCGGCTCACAGGTGATTCCAAACAATAAAACAGAACAATTACTAAACGGTTTTGGTAATAGTGGATCAGGTGTTAATATTAATTATGCACCTGTATTCCATGTTTCGGGTGGTGATTCAAAAACTGTTGAAAATGCAAACAATAAGGCATTAGATGATTTTGAAAGAATGTTAAACAGAGTTTTGAGTAGAAGAAAAAGACTAAGTTTTTAGGGGTGATAATTAATGTATAAAACAGTACAAGGTGATACTTGGGATATCATATCTAAAAAAGTATATGGTAATGAAAAATATACTCAAAACTTGATTGAAGCAAATTTTACTAAGTCGTTAGTTGAAACAGTTGTATTTACTGCAGGAATAGAATTAATTACCCCTGAAATTAATGTTTCTAGCGAAACTGAAACTCCACCATGGAGGCGATGAGCTAATGTTAGCAAGAAGAATTGATTATGAAATAAATTATGAAGGTGTAAATATCACTGAGGATTTAAAAAAGGATTTGATTGATTTATCATATACTGAAAATGCATCAGGAGCCTCAGATGATATTTCATTAACTTTAAAAGATGAAACAAAAAAATGGTTAGAATTTTGGACTCCACAGCAAGGTGATAAAATTTCTGCAACATTAAAAACTATAAATTGGCGTGGAGATGGTGATTCTCAACAATTATTTATAGGCTCATTTATAGTTGATGAAATATCACCTGCAGGCAGACCAATAACAGTAGGAATTGGTGGGACATCTTCTCCAACTAATACGGATTTTATGGATAGGGGAAGAAATAAGACTTGGGAAGATGTAACAATAAAAGAAATTGCAACTGAAATATCTGCTAGATATGGGTTAGGACTTGTATTTGATACATCTAAAAACTATAAGATAGCATTTTTAGAACAAAATGATGAATCAGATTCAAGTTTTTTAAATGTACTTTGTAATAAGTATGCTTATTCTATAAAAATTTTTAATGATAAAATAATAATATTTCAAGAGTCAGAATATGAGCAAAAAAAAGTTATTAAGACAATAAATGAATATGATATGTTGTCTTGGTCAACTTCAAAAACTCTATCTGGAACAGGTTATTCTAAGTGTAATATTAAGTATAAAGATATTAATGATAATGAATATGACTATACTTTTAGTATTGGAGAAGGAAAGACACTTTATATCAATGAAGTTGTTGATAACTATCAAGAAGCTCAAATAGTTACTAAATCAAGACTTAGGGAACATAATAAGTCACAAAACACATTATCATCAAGTTTAATGGGTGATTTAGAATTATATGCAACCGGAACAGTTCAAATTAATGGTTTAGGCAAATTCAATGGAAAGTATTATATTGATAAGGTTACACACAGTATAGGTAGTTCATTTAATACAGATTTAGAACTTCACAAGGTTTTGGAGGGATATTGATGGATGTAAGAATAGGAATTGTATCATCTATAAATTATGAGAATGGATCAGTGAGAGTAAGTTTCACAGATAAGGATAATATGGTTTCGAAGGAATTGCCATTACTAAGTTTTGAATATAATCCTCCAAGCGTTGGCAATAGTGTTTTATGTGTTTTTTATACTATGGGTAGAGGTATTTGCCTGGGTAAATTTTTTAATCAAAATAATACTCCAAGCAGTTATGGTGGAGATATTTTTAGAAAAGATTTAGGTATAGACTCATTTTTAGAATATAATAAAACACTTAAAACTTTAACTATAAGTGCTGAAAACATTATTTTAGATGGCGATATAACAATTACAGGTGATTTACAAGTTGATGGAAATATTAACGCAACTGGAACAATAAACGCATCAAATTATCCACCTTAAGAGGGGGTTTTGTATGTTAGGATTTTACGGAAAAGTTATTTTTGAGACAAGCGATAAAAGAATTATGAATTTTAGTGGATTTACCAGGAGTGTATCATCTAATTTTGCAGATCATCAAGTAATAGGTGGAAAAGCAAAAACAGAATATATTAGTCCAGGACTAGATACATTGACATTCGCAATTGATTTAAATGGAAATTACGGAGTTAAACCACGAGATGAAATGAATATATGGGTAGATTTAGCTAGAAGAGGCAACGCTGAAACTATGGCTATAAACGGAAAACCTCTTGGCGTTGATAAATGGATAGTTACAAGCGTATCACAAGCTTGGGGTACTTTAATGAAAAATGGAGAATTATTCAGTGGTAAAATTGATGTAACTTTAAAAGAATATGTCTCAACTAGTTGGAGGCCGCAATGATAGACTTAAATAGTACAGAGATTGAAATCAACGCTGGTGCTACAGGCGATGAAGAAATATATCAAAATATAAAGGTTATAATCACAACTCCAGTTGGAACAGTACCTTTTGATAGAGATTTTGGAATTGATTATTCTATGATAGATAGCCCAACAGAAATTGCAAAAGGATTTTTAACAGTAGAAATAATTGAAAAGGTTAGAAAATATGAACCTCGTGCAGATGTCAAAGAGGTTCTTTTTAATGTAATTGATGAAAAAATAATTCCAAGAATTATTTTGAATTTAGTGTGATGATATATAAAATATATTTTAAAAAAGAGAGGATGATTTATTATGCCAACTCCAACAGCGAGTGGAATATATCACAAGGGAAATTTAGCATTAGCAAAAGGTGAAATATCAAGATTGAGTAATACGTTACAAATTATATTTTTAGATACAACACATGTAATAGATGCAGTTAATGATGATATTATAAATGACATTGTGTCAGGCGAAGTAGGTACAATTGCTAGGCAAACATTAACAGGTAAAACACTAGATAATAGTACAGCAAGTAATGTGGCTAAATTTGATGGTTCTAATATTGCATTAACAGGTATAACAGGTGACTTTAAACATATAGTTTTAGCTAAATTTGATACTGCTGATAATAATGCAAATTCAAAATTAATTGCATATTGGACATTTGCAGACCAGTCAGCTAGCAATCAAGATATAAACATTAATTTTGCTGCAACGGGTATAACTACCGAAACAGTGTAAGAGGTGATTAACTATGATTAAATACTTAAAAGGGTCTGACTCTATATCAGACCCAATAAGACAAAAAGCAAGATTAAGCGGCATTGCACATGAACTTTATATAATGCAAATTGAAAACAAAGGAGTAAACTACGATATTAGTAGTTATGGTACTTTGTATGGAAATAAGATATTTCAGAAAAAAGTTGATTCTGGTTCACTTGAAAAAGATGGCTCGAAAAAATGGAATTATTCAAATGATTGGGTACTAGAAATTGATACAGAGTCGGAAGAATATTCACATATGATTCAACTCCATAAGGACAAATTAGTTGACACATTGGTGGGATGGGATTTGACCTAATCTCATCTATGAAGGGTAGGTGAGGTTGTGGGTATATTAAATAGTTTATCAGTAAGTGCAAAAACTGCATATTCTTTTAGGCGTATAAATGACGATTACTTAGGTAGTGCAATACGAGTAAGGCGTACAAATTCAACAAATACTGGTGATAATGCAGAGATTAATATAGGTTTTGATGGTAGTGGTAATTTGGATACAACGGCATTATTAGCACATTGTACTGGTGCTAATAATTATGGATATTTAGTTACAAAGTATGACCAAAGTACAAATGGTTTTAATGCAACTCAAACAACGGCAGGAAATCAACCGTTATTAGTTAGCAACGGTGTTGTTTTAGTTGATACAGTTGGAAACCCTGCTCCAGAGTATAAACCTGATGCTACACAAAGAGAATTAAATTCTGGCGGTGGAACTACTGCTCAACCTTATACAATTAGTACTGTTTTAAAAGGTGCTACGGGAGCAGTTAACTATTTAAGAGATTCTGGTGGCTTTGGCGTTTTTGCGCAATATAGTTCTGGTTTTAGCAATTATAGGATGGCTGCTAATACTAGTCAAACATTTGCTACTGGTGATAGTTTTGCACACAATGTGTTTACAAATGTGTTTAACGGCACTAGTAGTTTTGGTGTTAAAAATGGAACAGTATCTGGTGCTCTTAACGTGGGAACAAATAGTATATCAAATCCTAAGATAGGTAATACATGGGTAGGATATATTCAAGAAGTTATTATGTTTAGCTCTGTTTTATCTACAACGGACAGAGAAACACTAGAAGCCGACCAAAATGCTTATTGGATTAATCCACCAACTTCAATAGATTTAAACTTATCGACATTAAATATATACAAAGCAATACAAAATCCTGATTTAAATCTATCAATTGAATTAGATTTAAATACATTAAATATCAACAAAGTGTTGCAAAGTGTAGAAGTAATATTACAAGGCGAGCCTATTGAACTAAATTTATCTACATTAAATATTCAAAAAGTATTACAAGGTTTAGAATCCAACTTATCAATAGAGTTAAATTTAAATACATTGGATATAGCAAGAGAAGTTAAGGATTTTGAGGTTACAAATTCACTTGAATTAAATTTGTCTACGTTGAATATATCAAAGCAAATTCAAGATGCGGAAATCATTTTACTAGGTGGAGTAATCAACTTAAATTTAACAACTTTAAATATAGCTAAATCCATTCAAGATTTAACTGCCAATCTATCAATAGAATTAAATCTAAATACCATTGACATTGATAGGAATGTTCAGAACTTTTCAATTGAATTAATAGATAGAACAATAAATTTATATTTGACTACATTAAATATTTTGAGAAATATAAAACTTATTGAAATTCAAGTTGGAATAGAAGTTCCAGTAGGTGAAATTGGAAATGTAATATATAAATTTATTTCTAGACAAAAAACCGTATTTATTTTACCTAATAAAAACCTTCAAAGGAGGGTTGTTATGAAAAAATTCATAAAACAATCATCTGAAATAATTCCAATTACTTTGGATTATTCAAAGATGTTGCAAGATTCAGAAATTATATCAACGGTTGAAATAGCTGGATATGATAGTTATGGCAATAATGTTTCATCAAGTATTTTAGATAGATACGAAATTGAAGGCTTGGCTGTAAAAGTTGTTGCAAAAAATGGAGAATCAACAAAAAGATATAAGATTACTGTTTTAGTTACAACTAATCAATTAAACGTATATGAAGAAGATGTATTTATGTATATCAATAATATTTAAAATCGGTTATTTAATAAATGAAGGGGGTGTAGTATTTGCCTAAATTAATCGATTTACCAGAAATAAGTTTTATCGAAGGAATCGATATTGAAACGCTTTTAGCAGATAATATTAGTTCATTTGAAGATGCTTATTTAGAACAAACTGGAGAACAAAAGATATTAGCTCCAGGTGATCCAATACGAATTTGGATTTATACAATGACATTAATTATTTATCAATTGTATCAAAATCAAGACTTCACAGGCAAAATGAATCTACTTAAATACTCTCAAGGTGCATATTTAGATAATCTTGCATCTAGGAATGGAGTAACACGCTTGAGCGCATCTAAATCAGTTACAACGTTGCAGTTTACACTTTCTGCAATACAAGCAACACCAGTAACTATTCCTATAGGAACTAGGGCAACACCTGGGAATAATATTTTCTTTGAAACAACTGAGACATTTGAAATAACTGCAGGTGATCTAATAGGTTCTGTATTAGCACAATCAACAGTTAGCGGAACAGAATCAAATGGTTTTACAAGTGGTCAAATAAATGTAATTGTAGACCCTATTCAATTTGTTCAATCTGTAACCAATACAGACACATCACAAGGTGGTGCTGATATTGAATCAGATGATAGTCTAAGGGAAAGGGTTTTTACTGCACCGGAAAGTTTTTCGGTTGCGGGTCCTAGTGGAGCTTATGAATTTTGGGTGAAATCTGTAAGTAGTACTATATTGGATGTATATGTTAGTTCACCAAGTGCAGGAGAAGTTGACATTAGATTTATTTTATCCAATGGAGAGCTACCGGATGCAGGACTAATAGCATCAGTTGAAAGTGCTTTAGGTGATGATGTAAGACCTTTGACAGATAGTGTAACCGTGCAAGCTCCAACTACTGTTAATTATGATATTGATATTACTTACTACATATCAAATGATAATGCTAACAACGTGAGTACAATTCAATCAGCAGTAACTCAAGCAGTGTCTGACTTTGAAATTTGGCAAAAGTCGAAAATAGGAAGAGATGTTAATCCTGATGAGTTAGTAAAGAGATTATTAGATGCAGGAGCTAAAAGAGTTAGTATAACAAATCCTTCATTCACAACTATTTTAGCAACTGAATTAGCAATACTTAACACAAAATCTGTAACATATGGGGGGCTTGAATCGAATTGAGTACTATATTCAATACTAAAATAATTGATTTAATACCGCCAAATTTACAAAATAATGCTGATATAATTGCAGCAAGTAAAGCTGCAGATGACTCAATTGCTAATTTTGTTGCTGATTATTCAAAAGTTTTATTATATGCAAATATAGATAATATATCTGATGAAGACATACTTGATACACTTGCAGTTGAAGAGCATCTTGACTATTATTATAAAACATTAGATATTGATACCAAAAAAAATCTTATTAAAAATTCTATAAAAATACATAGAAAGAAAGGTACTAAACAAGCCGTAGAAGATTTAGCTACTGATGTATTTGGATTTGCAGTAGTTTCCGAATGGTTTGAATACGCTGGAAGTGCTTATAATTTCAAAATTCAAATTGATTATACTGCAGGAAGTTCCCAAAACATACAGGAGTTTTCTAGGCTTATTGAAAGTGTTAAAAATGTTAGGAGTTCATTGGAGGCAATTGAACTTGTTATTAATTCTAGTATTAATATTCAGGAGAATATTTATAAAACAGACATAACAAGAAATACAACATTGAATTTAGGGTTTAAACTAGGTGTAACACCTTTTGCAACACCAGGAAGTGAGGTGCAAATCAAATGAGCTTAGAAGCTACGTATTTAAGCGATATAGCAACAAAATTTGAAACTGATATTAATAATGTATTAGTAAATGATTCAATAGTTGTTAGTAGCTTTAATTCAGAATTAGTAACTAATAATGTATATGATATATCATTCACAGTTTTACAATCCCAAACAACTCAAATTGACAATATAAAGCTTAGAAAATCTGATAATACTGTGATAAGCGATCAAAATTTAGATATACCTGTAACAGAAAATGAAGTTCGTATAGCTTATAAATATACAGTTAGCGAGGTGATTAGTTAATGAGTTATGAACCAAAAACAGATTGGGTTGATTACGACCCGTTAAATCCCAGTAATCCTAATGCAATTCCAACGGCAGCAGATATGATAAGAATAGAAGAAGGTATAAATGATGCATATAACGGTACAGGTACTTTTGGAACTACAACTAATATAAGCAATGCGTATAGCCTAACTTTCACAAATCCATTTACGTCATTGCCAACAGGGTTGAAGATAACATTTAAATGTAATGCTGATAGCTCTGGAAATACAACTTTAAATATTGACGGATTAGGTGCAAAGTCAATTAAAAATTCGAATGGGGAAAATGTAACTGAACTTAAGAATGGAGGTATATATACAGTTGTATATGATGGAACAAATTTTATACAACAGGGTGAAGGGGGGGTAGGAAGTTTTTTTGGAAGTGGTTCGGATGGCGTTTTAAATACAACTGGCAATTTAACTTTAACAAGCACATTAAATGGTGGTGCTGTAGTAAAAGAGTATGAATCCATAACAATTAATGCAGGTAACACATTGACCGTATCGAATCCATGTCAAGGACTCATATTATACAGTAAAGGTGATGTTGTAATTAACGGAACTATTGATATGAGTCAAAAAGCAGGGATTGCCCCAAATGGGAATATTATACCGATGCTTATAACAAAAGTGAAATCTAATTTAACTACTAAAACCTTAGAAAAATATTATCAATTGACAACGATTCTAGAATCAATAATTGGTGGTTCTGGTGGAAATGGTGGTTATGGTGGAGGATATGATGGATCTACTGGAAGATCTTCTGGTGGAACTGCTGGTAGTGGTAGACAAAACCTTGGCGGATTTGGTGGCGGTGGCGGTGGCGGTGGTGCTGGAAATCAAGCTGGCGCCAACGGAGGTTCAATTTATCATAGAGAGTGTTTAGGATACCCGACAAAGTATAGCGTTAATGGTTATTCAACATACTCAGAAACATCTTCTCCCGGGGTTGGTGGTCATGGTTCGTTCTCAAGGACAACCCCTGCTAATGCGACACTTTCCGAAAATGGAATACCTCGAGGAGCCGGTTCTGGTGGGGCGGGTGGAAACTGGGCTTCATCTGGTAATAATACCTTTACGGGGTCTAATGTCTCAGAGTATTGTGGTGGATTTATATTGATAATAGCAGGTGGGAATATAAATATAGCTGGGACTATTAGGTGTAATGGAGGTAATGGAAGTAATGGCACCGACGTAACAAGCGCTGCTTCTGGAACAAACCAGAAAGCTGGTGGTGGCGGCGGTGGCGGCGGTGCTGGAGGTGGATGTATAATGTTGGTTCACGCCGGAACATTAACTAATAATGGGACTATACAAGTAAACGGAGGATCAGGTGGGTCTGGTGGTACTGGTTTATTTAGTGAAAACGGAGGTTCAGGTGCATCAGGTTCCGCAGGCACAATCTTAACACAAAAACTATAGGAGGTAATCATGGCTAAATTTATTTTAATTTATAATAAAGAATCCGAAATAGAACGAAATGCGTTTGAACGAATTAGACAAGAAATGGGTCCATACATAGTAGCAGAACATGATTTTCAAGAAGTTAAACATTTGTATCCTGTTCAACAAACTCCTGCTTTAATACCTATATTAGATCACCTATGCGGTTCACATCTTTTAGAAGGTGATACGCAATTAAATATGTTAGCGGAAGCAACTAGACTCCATGGCGAAGAAGAAGAAAAAATTCATCAAAGAGAGACTAAAAGGCTTGATAATTTAATTAATTCTGAGAAAGAAAAGGCGAGGAAAGAAATAAGGCTAGAGGTAAGGAATGCAGATGCGTTAGGAAGTATTAGTAACAATGCTAGAGATATGCTGATTGAAAAAGGGATATTGGACTCGTAAGAGTCTTTTTTTATTTTACAAACGAAAGGGTGCATTAAATGAATTTCAAGCTGATTTTAGGAGTTGTAGGTGGTTTTATATCTTATTTTTTAGGAGGGTGGGATATTATGCTACAAACATTAGTAACTCTCACTTTTGTTGACTACGCAACGGGACTTCTTGCAGGTGCATATGAAGGCAAATTATCCTCAAAAATTGGATATAAAGGAATAATCAAAAAGGTAATGATGTTTGCAATAGTTGTACTTGCTACCTGCATGGATAGGGGATTAAATACAGAGCTTATTCGCAACATAACTGTAGTTTTTTACATAGGTAACGAATCATTAAGCATAATTGAAAACGTTATAAGAGCTGATGTTAAAATACCAAGCAAGTTGAAACAAGCTTTAAAGGAATTGCTTGAAAAAATGAATAACAAAGAGGGTGAAAATTAATGTATAAAGTTGTTTTAGATCCTGGACATGGTGGTAAAGATACTGGTGCAGTAAACTCATACATAACCGAAAAAGATTTAAACTTAAAGGTTGCTGTATACTGCATGAAGTTTTTATCAGGCTATCCAATTGAAGTTATTTTAACTCGTAATAGAGACATTGACGTTGATTTAAAAACTAGATCGTACATAAGCAATGAAGAACAAGCCAATTTGTTTGTGAGTATGCATAATAATGCATCTGGACAAAATGCAAAAGGGTATGAAGTATATCACTATACAGGTTCTGTTCAAGGTCAAGTGTTTGCGGAATTACTTGCAGAAGAATTTAATAGTATTGGGCTTAAAAAAAGATATGTTGGTTCGGGTCTGTACATGGGTACTAAAAAAGGTGACTATGCAGTTTTAAAAGAAACTAAAGCTATTGCATGTTTGAGCGAATCAGGGTTTATTGATTCTGACGATTATAAAAAAATGGATGAAGCACACGAGATACAAAAAATTGGAGAAGCACACGGAAAAGCTATTTTAAGATACTTTAATATCAAAATCAAAGAAAAAAATAACGATTCCGAAGACAAAATAACAAAAAAGAATGATTCTGTTTCCCTATATGCAACAATTGAGGATTTTGACAGCCTAAAAAAATCTTTGAAAAGAATTGAAGACACTTTAAAAGATAACAATATAAGACCGAAGATTTTATGAGTAAGTTCATATTTTTAGTAGCTTTTAACTGTTTTCGCTGTAATGAGTTTATCTAATTTTGTTAAGTATCGTTGATTCATTTTTTAAAAATGATTTTAAAAGAGCCATTTAAGGCTCTTTTTAAACTCATATTTAGAATAGTTTATTTTAAAATATATTAAACATCAACTGTTCTGGCTCTTTTTTTTGCATAATCTTATAGATATATTCCTTTGCATGATTTAAGCAATCAACGTAGTTATCAAATCCCCATGAACATTTTTTAGTTAACGTTACGATGTTTATTCTTTCTTTAGTTGCGAAATAGTTATATTTCTTATCTTCAAACACGATTCCATCCCAGTAGCGTGTTAGTTTACTGTTTATACTATAATCTTTAATGTTTTTTTCCATCCATTCTACATGATATGCACCATCTAACTTAATAAGCCTAGGTTTTTCAATAATTTGGCTTACTAGGATATACTTATATTCACTACCATCCTTTTCATCCGTAATATAATATTTAACATTGTCATTTATGTAGTAAGGGCATGCTCCACTTTCAGGCTTTTTAAACGTTATATTATTAATATCCATTCCAATCATCCTCTCATTTTTTTATTAAGCGTAAAATTGCTTTAACTCTTCTTCACTATACTCTCTTTGCTCAAAGTTGTTACACTGCTCTACTCTTGATGCTCCTACTTTTTCAACGTGATTAACAGTTCCGTTTTCTAACATTGTCTTAAAATATCCTGCAACATTCAAGATATTACAATTCTTCGTTCTATCTTTCCAAGCTGTCAAAGCTTCTATAAGTTTCTTTTCTCCGTATTTTGAAATTAAAAATTTAATATAAGTATGTTCTGCGTTTGCACATAGAGTAGCATTATACATAAAAGTCATTCTATCGACTAAGATGTTGTTTATATAACTGCTATCGTTATTTTCTAACATGTTTGTGTTATTTAAAGCATTAAAAGTGTTAGATTCATCATCAGTTTTTTTACTTGAGACATTTATATCCTTACCTGATTCCTTGATGATGTTATTATTTAGTTTAAGTAATTTATTAGTATTATTATTAATTACTAGTTGCGGGTTTTCCGTTAACGGTTTATCCGTTTCTGGATTTTCCGTAAACGGTTTTTCCGCTTTCGGTGAAGTTGGCTCTATCACTTCTGTTGAAACTTCAAAGATAATATATTCATATCCTTTAAACCTTCCACTACCATCTCTTAATTTGTTTTTTGATATGTAACCCATTTTTTCAAGTTCATTTATAGTTGCTTTTGTACTATCCTTTCCATCCTTTGCGTGTTTAGTTAATTCTTCAACATATATTTTCCAATCATCTGGTAGTGATAATAGATATGCGTGTAGTCCTTTTGCCTTCCAGCTGAGTTTTGAATCCTGAATTGATGTTTTATTAAGCATTAAATATGGATTATCTTTGTTTTTTGCTACTCTCATTATAGTTTTAGACATGTAAAACCCTCCTATTGTGTTTTTTACAAACATTTGATACAATACGAGGTGATTAGGGGTTATCCAATTTCTAATCACCCAGAGAGTTTTCTGATTCCAGTCAGAGACTCTCTTTTTTTATTGCTCGTAACATCTATCGTAATAAAATATAATATACTTAACTAAAAAATGCAATAATAACATAAAATAGTATTAAATATAACTAAACATAACTTAACATATTGACGATATATATAATATGGTGATATAATAAACATTGGAGGTGAGCAATATGGAAAATAAAATGTTAACACTTGAAGAAGTTGCAGATTATTTAAGGATAGGTAAGCAAACTGTAATGAAAGAAATTGATTCAGGTGCTTTAATAGGGTATAAAGTTGGTAAGCTATGGAGAATAAAAAAAGAAGATTTGGAAAAATATTTAGAGAATAACTCTAGCAAGAATGATGACTAAAATAAAAATGCAGCCACCCACTCCCTGACAAGAAGACGTGACTACATTTTCAAATAAACAAGTCCCTAGTGAGACCGTTCTGAATAATTTTATCAGATTAATCTCCTAAGGGCAAATAAAAAATATACTTTTAGGAGGAATTATTATGTTTAAAAATGGATCTATGGAATTATTGTTGTTAAAGCAATCTGGTAATGATGCACTATTTCTTAATATCACTTCTAATGAATTAATCAAAGCTCTAGGTGTTACATTCAAAGGCAACAATGTTCAATGGCAACAAGGCATATATAAAGGCGACATAGCTAATCATTTGGAGGTGATATAATGAATAACCCTACTCTACTTAAAACATTTAGTTATTTAGCTTTCGTTGTATCAGCAATATTTACAATTATATTAATGACAAGTGCAGTTGTTGGATTTATTGCAACTGGGTTAACTATTGGAATGGCAATAATGTTAGAAGTGTGTAAGGTAGGATTTTTTAATGAAGCGTTAACAAATACTCGTTTGAATATAGCTGTAAGAGTGACTATGGGTGTAATTAGTATTTTGTTGCTCCTCTCCTCTATTGTTGCATCTGCAGGCTACATACAAAACATGACTAATAAGACTAAGAATCTTGAACTAAAGCACTCTTCTGCATTTAAACAAGCCGAAGAAGGAAAAGGTATTCAAAAAGATTTATACACTGCGAAACAACAAGAAATTGAAAGTATTAAGTCGAATTATTCATCACAAATTGAAGAAATGACAAAAGTTAAGAACTCCTACCCTGCCAACTATTTTACCAGGAAAGAAAATCTGCAGGTTGAGATTAATAATAAAAGCAGTGAAATGCAAAACATGATCAGTGAGAAGAATAAAGAATTAGTTCAACTTGGTAATAAATTAGAAACTCCAATTGATGTAAGTACACTTAATGTAAATAAGACTAATGGATATAGTGCTATATTCTCTATTGTAGCTGATAAGATTAATCAAGATGAATTTAGAGAAACAACTATCTCAGCTGATGAAATTGAACTATATTTTTTCATGGGATTATCAGTAATATTTGAGTTTATCGCAATCATAACAATGTATTTGTCCAGGGTTATTAACCTTGGGCAGTTACAATTAGGTAATACACCTAATCGACCAACTAAAAAAACAACTGATTATGAAATTAAGCCTAATTTTGAGAATATTAAGCCTAATAACTTTAAAATAATTAAGCCTAATATTAAGCCTAATTTTGAAAATATTAATCTAGCAAAAGCTAATCGGTCTTTAAGCCTAGTAGCTTCTAGCGATTTTCCACCTAAAAAAACACCTAAAAGTTTTAAGAGTATTGAAGTAGAAGAGTACCTAAAATATATGTATGAAAATGCAACTGAATCAGATGGAGAATTAGTTAGTCCAGGTTATATTAAAATTAGTAAGAATACATCATTGAGTCAAGAAAAATGCAGAAAAATTAAAGCTTGGTTAGAAGAAGAAGGTACATTGAAAAGCGAAGGTGGAAAGACTATAATTTTAGAGATGGATAAAACCCTTGTAGGGTAGAGGAGGATATTATGAAAATAGGATTGATAGATGTAGATGGACACAATTTCCCTAATTTAGCATTAATGAAAATATCAGCTTATCACAAGGTGCAAGGGCATCAAGTTGAATTTGTAGATCTTTTTAAAAAATATGATCTAGTGTATCAATCTAAAGTTTTTACTTTTACAAATGATTTTGAATATTTAATAAATGCACCAAAAATATTAAGAGGTGGGACGGGATATGATTTAAAAAATACCCTTTCTATTGAAATAGAAAATATGTTTCCAGACTATAAATTGTATGATAATGTAAAATTTAAAAACACTGCATATGGTTTTCTGACTAGAGGTTGTCCTAGAGCGTGTCCATTTTGTATTGTTGCGGAAAAAGAAGGTAAAAAAAGTTATAAAGTTAATGATTTGAATAATTTTTGGAATGGTCAAAAAAACATTAAACTTTTAGATCCCAATATTTTAGGAAGCAAAGATAGATTAGATTTGTTAAATCAACTTATAGAAAGTAAATCGTGGGTTGATTTTACACAAGGGTTAGATGCTAGATTACTTAATGAGGAGATTACAGAAAAATTACAACAAATAAAAATTAAAATGTTACACTTTGCATGGGATATGATAGATAATTCAGATGTAATAATTGATAATTTAAAACAATTTAAAAAAGCTACACAAGTAGACTTTAGAAAATTGCGAGTTTATGTTTTAACTAACTTTAACACAACACATGAACAAGACCTGTATAGAATATATAAGCTTAAAGAATTAGGCTATGACCCATATATTATGATATTTGAAAAATGGAATGCACCAGAGTTAACTAAACGTATGGCAAGATGGGTTAATAGTAAATTTATATTTAGAAAATGTGAAAAGTTTGAATTCTATAAAATATGAAAGAAATCTGTATTTTTCAATCAAAGTGAGTTAAATGAATATGATAAGGTTAAGGAACAGAGGAATCAGTTCCTTAACCTTATCATATTCGAGGGAATAGCTTTAAATCGACATTGTGGGAGGCATTCTTTTTGAGTGCTTTCTCTTTTTTTAGGTATTCGACTCTGATTAGTATAGTTTTTAACATCTCATTTTTATCTTTGATGCTTATTTTATCATAAGAATTAATTAGTTTTGTTATCTTCGGAATGATAATATTTTGGTTTTTAAAAGACTTCAATTCTGATTCTATGTTAAATTTATTTTCCTCGAGTTTTTTAATTTTTTCATTCAGTTTTTTGGAACGCTCTAAAAATGTATTTGTGTCATAAACGTTTTGTTCCAGAAGGTCATGCAGTGAGTCCTTTTGTTTTTTTAAAGTTTCTATTTCACTATCTATATCATTCATATTTTTTTCTAGCAATTCGGTATTAACTATATTTTTCTGAGATTTTTTATTAAATTTATAATTTTTCAAGTTATCTATAATTGTTTTTTCAATCAAAGATAGGGGAGAGCTAACATTTTTGCAATCAGTATATGCACACATTAGAGTATCTTCTTGTTTTAGATTTCCATAAGGTCTCCTAACCATATTTCTACCACATAATCCACATTTGACTATTCCTGCTAAAACATTCTTAATTGGTTGGTTTTTAGGAGCTGGAGTGGCTCTATTTTGATTTATATAATTCAAAGCAGTATAAAACACTTCATCATCAATTAAGCGTACGTGAAGTCCATCTGTTAGCTCAAATTCTTTATTCTTCGGTCTAGTTGATTCAACTTTACCATCAATAACATGTTTTATAGTCTTACGATAGTTCCATCGAATTTTACCTATGTAAACAGGATTTTTAAGCATTCCTTGAATTGTAGAAGTAGTCCAATTTCCCTTTCTAGCTTTGATTCCGATGTCGTTAAGCTTCCGAACTATTTTAGATACTCCGAGTCTCTCTTTAGTGTAAAAATCAAATATCATTTTAACTACTGGTGCTTCATCAGGATCTGGTTCAAGAGTGAACCCATCTTCTGTTTTTGTTTTATTGTATCCATATGGTGCTATACTGCCAAGATATCTGCCTTCTTTTACGCTTGCCAGTCTACCTTGCTGCAATCTTCTATTAATAGTTTTATATTCTCTTCTAGACATGAAAAGATTGAACTCAAAAAACTCTTCATCAAATTCATTATTCGGATCATATGTTTTGAGTGGAGTAATTATTTTAGTACTAGAGTATTTAAAAGCCTGTGCCATGATTCCTTGATCAAGAGTAGCACCCCTCGCAAGTCTCTCAACCTCAACAACAAGAACACCTTCCCACAATTCTTTTTCAAGCTCGGATAAAAGGTGTTGCATAACAGGTCTAGAGGCAATAGTTTCACCAGATACAACTTCTCTATATATTTTTGATATTGATAATTTTTGTTTTTTGGATAATTCAAGAAGTATTTTCTCATGCTTAGCCAAAGTTTCTTCAATAGTTCCTTCATCATTTCTAGACTTTCTAAGATAAATACAATACATATTACTGCCTTCCCTTTCTTGACTTCACCGAGAAAAAATAGTAATATATTTTTAAGCTTTCAATGGTGAAAGTGTTTTTTAAAATAAAGTTATTGTCATAATAAAAAAGAATCCTTCGCTCGGAGTCTTTTTTATTTTACTAGATTTAATTTTGTTATTCAATGATGTTTAAAAATTTTTAGTTTCAAGTTTTTTTATTTGAACCATATCGTGCGTCTGCTCGAAATGGTCTAAACTATCAATATCACTATTTTCGCAAGTTTTATGACTTTTTCTATAACAGGTTTAGTTTCATCTAAGTTATTTTTTGAAAGTTTTTTTATTTGATTTTATAATCAAATCTTCTTTAAGCTTTTTTAAGAAATATTTTAATTTGTTTTTAGATTTCCAAAATTCTTTAAAATCAATTTTTCCATAATCACTAGAATTCATATTATATGTAGATTCGTCTTTTAAATATTTAAAAGTCCTGTTTTTTAATCCAAATTCTTTTTTTAAAAATTTTACTACTGTTTTATAAGCTTGTGTAATTGTACTTCCGCCAGTATATTGATTTTTACCAACATATAACGTACCAAAAAATCTGATACTTTTACCTTCATCATAACTCTTAGCAAGAGAATTAATAAAACTCTTATCATCTATTAAAATTTTGGCAAAACAATTAAATTTATCTTTACACTTATGAGTTAACAAGTTGCCATGTCTATCATCTGAAATCCATCTATATACACAGAAAATAAAGAATTCGATTTTATCTAAACCATACAAAGAATCCCAAATAATATCATATAATTGTTTTTTACCAACATAATTAGAAAATTCAATATTCATTGATTCAGCATATTCTATAAGTTCTGGATTTGGTTCTGATTTATCCTTGTATTTAACTCTATCAATTAAGAATGATATTTCCTCTTTTGTTATATTTTTTGGGATATTTATTTTTAAATATTTAGCATAACTTAATTGTGCTTCAGTAGGGGGTAGTGATTCTTCTAAAGAAATTTCAAAAGGTTCAACTAGACCTTCATTACTTGCTAATTCTAAGCACTCTTCATTTGAGAACGCTTTAATAGATAAAGTTTTTTTTCGTCCTGTGTTTGAATTTGTACCCTTTATTTTATAATTATTTCTTAACATTAAATCAACAACCACCTTTAATTACTAATTTTTATATAAATTTTACATATATTATATTTTTTTTATATATTTAGCAGTATTTTCAGCTACACATAATTCTGGTGATGCCGCAGTAAAGCAATTATTTTTATCAGATAGCATATAATTAATCATACCTAAAACTTGATTTTGGTTAGCATTGTTTAATTTTTGGATTTTATTAATTATTGCTAATTCTAGACTTGTATAAATATTTTCATTAATACCAACTATATAATCCATGCTAACATCATAGTATTTAGACATTTTAATTAACAGTTGTACATCAGGAACATGTTTACCAGTTTCATATCTGCTTATAGTAGCTTTTGTTGTACCAAAATATTCAGCTACTGAATCTAGTGTAAGGTTTCTAGATTTTCTTAACTTTTTTAAAATTAAACCTATATTTGAACTGATAAAAATCACCTCCCTAAATATATACAATTAACATTATCCAATATAAAAGCATACATATGCAACAAAGTTACGCAAAGGATAATTATTTTCATAAATATGCTTGATTTTTTACGCAAGTTGTAATATTATACTAACAAGTTACGTATTGCGTAACAAATTCGAGATGTATTAGGAGGTTTTTTGTAATGTATGTAAATCTCGAGGCAGAAATAGCTAGAAAGCGTTTATCTAAAAAGCAAATTTATGAATCAGCTTCTATGAGTTACAAAACTGGTATTAATAAATTAACAGGAAAAAGTGAAATTTCTCTTAAACAAGCATACGACATAAGAGATACATTTTTCCCAGAGCATGATATTAAGTATCTTTTTGCAGAGCTGTTTGAACAAAAAGGTGCTTAAATACATTTAACCATATTTCCCCAAATTTAACAAAAAGTTTCTTAGAAAGATTTAACCATAAATTTACAAAATAAACAAAGTGTATCAATTGAAATTAAATATAAAAAGTAAATAGGTGAAAAATGGGTTATTGGATTAATATTTTAAAGTGATTTGGAGGTGCTTTTGCTAAATAATTCTATTTTATCAGAACTTGTAAGTAATAAAAAACATAGTATGTATAGAGGTGATAAAAATGATAATTCATACTTTTAAAACTAAACAAGGAATAACAGTTCATATTGATGATGAATTTATGCAGGATTCAAAAATAATTGAAAGTCCGAATTTTATTATAACTAAGGAATATGTAGAAGAAGATCCAGAAGATTTAAGGTACCAAGTTGAGAATAAAATTGGAAAAGTAACGAATATAGAATGGGATTTTGTGGCCAGGGATATATCATCTATTAAATTAATTGGTGAAGCGCTAATAGAGCAATTGGTTAAAAGTATTAATTATTTTAGAAGTAAGAATTTAGAACTCAAATGTATTTAAATTCAAAAAATAAGGAGCACTTACAATGGACAAAAACCAAGCTAGAGCATATGCCTTAATGGCATTTAGAAAAACTAATGAGAAAAATGAAAATGAATTTTTACTTGTTTTGGACATGCTTTTTTATGGAATTGGTGAAGATGAAGTAGTTGCTTTGGCATACGATGGAGGACATGAAAATGAAAAGAAAGTTGAGTTGGGATAAGTTATCAATAATTTTATCCCTATTAGTCACGCTATTTTTACATAATTATGTGAATCAAAGTAGGGGATATGTTGCTTTTGGAGGAGAGTGTTTACTTCCAGTGTTAGCAATTTTAGTAGTTATATTACATAAAGAATTTGAAGAAGTGAGGGCGTTAAAATGAATTATGAGTTTTTAGCAAATTTGAATTATGAGCAACAAGTAGGAGTATTTGTAGTATTAGTAACTGTTTTTATTATATCGATGGTGATTAATATTAGGCTGGATGAACAAATAAGAAAAAAGAAAATTGAGAGAGCAAAAGAGATACTAGGTAAAATTAATTAATACTTTTGGGGAGTTCTGCACTACAAAAACTTTAAGGAGTGATTTGGATGCAAGAACTACAGGAGAAGGTTAAAGAATTAGTGGGAAGTTTTAATCAAAAGGAATGGCAATTTGCAATAAATACACTACATAATAACGATTTGATTGATATTAAGAAAATTTTTGAAGAAACGATGGTTGACATTATGGCAGCGAATATTGAATGGCATAGATATCATAGAATTGGAGACGTGAATTAGATGGAATATACAAAAAAACAATGGTTGGAAGAACTAAAAAACAGGTTTGGCAAGGACACAAATACATGGGCTTTTGAATGTCCTGCATGTAAAAAAGTATCTACTGTTAAAGATTTTATTGATGCTGGTGCAGATAGTAACAGTGCTTATGTAGATTGTATAGGTAGACATAATGGGAAAGGTACATTTGAAAGAGATAGTAGGTATGGATGTAATTGGGCTGCTTATGGATTATTTGGACACATGGGTAAAGGTGATGAAGTAATTGCTGATGATGGTAAAAAAGTTGAAGTTTTTAAAATGGCTGATGTTAAAAAAGATTAACCATTTTAACTATAAAAAAATATTAAATACTAAGGAGGAATAGGCATGTCATTAAATTTATTTGAAATGGTAAATGGTGCAGTGCAAGAGCAAATAAACTTAAATTTTCAGGAAGTTTTAAACAACATTGCAGATCCTAACACTTCATCTATTGCAAAAAGAGAGTTGAATATTAAACTTACTTTTAAACCTAATGATGATAGGGAAGAAAGCAATATTGATATTCAATGTAAAACAAAATTGGCACCAGTTAAGAGTCTTGGAACAAAAATTTACATTGGACAAGACAATGATGGGAATGTAGTCGCAGAGGAGTTTATCAAAGGTCAATTATTTGGACAAACGCAAATTGACTATGATACAGGGGAAGTTATAGAAAGTCAAAAATTAAAAGCAGTTAAATAAAATACATATTGGAGGAATTACAAATGATTAAAGAAGCGTTGCAGTACTTAGTGGGTATGGATAAAAATGAGTTAGTAGAAATTAATTGTCAAACTTATACAACAAAGAAATTGAATCATGTATCAGATATAGTTAAAGAGTCTTTAAAAACAAATACACTCAATTCTATAATCGATTATGTGAAATCAAACTTTGATAAGATAAGTGAAAAATTAATCATTCATGTAAGTAATCATGAAACCGTAATAGTAAGGTCACCACTAAAGTTTGATGGTAGTAGAGATTTATTAATGGCAGCACAATCAAAAACACCACATATAGAGTTTGAAAGATTTTTAGATACAGAAAACTTTAATATTATGATGCAATCAGCATTTGTTCAAAATGAAGATTCGGCACAAATTCTAAAAGTAATAGGTACAATTAAAGAAGAAAATATAAGAGAAACTGGTGACGATGGAGTAAGTCAACAAGTAACAGCTAAAACAGGAATTGCAACTGTTGGAAATGTTAAAGTACCTAATCCAGTATCACTTATTCCATATAGAACATTTCAGGAAATTGAGCAAGTTGAAAGTAAGTTTATATTCAGAATGAAAAACGGACCTGTAGCTGCAATTTTTGAAGCCGATGGTGGAGCATGGAAATTAGAAACAATGATGAGAATTAAAGCATATCTAGAAGAGCAACTCCAGGAGTATAAGGATAAAGTTGAAATAATTGCATAGTTAAAGGGTCATTATGCCCCTTTTTACAAAAGAACTAGGAGGGATAAGCTTGGCTATTTATAGACATTTACAAACAAGTTTTTGGCAAGACCCTTTTGTATTAGATCTTACACCAGAAGAAAAGTTTTTTTACATATATTTAATGACAAATACTAAAACAACACAATGTGGTGTTTATGAAATATCAAAAAGAGTTATAGAAATGGAAACAGGATATACAAAAGATACTATTGATAAGTTAATTGTAAGATTTCAAGAGTATCAAAAAATTAAATATGACACCAAAACTAATGAGCTTATAATTCTTAACTGGTTTAAACATAATTTTAGCAGAAGTCCAAGTGTAATTAATTGTATTAAAAAAGAGATTGATGCAATTAAATCAAAAATATTTAGAGAATGTGCAAATCATCTATTAAAGCATTATACAGAGAATGATGATGATAAAAAAGATGTTAAAGAAACAGAAAAAAGTGACAGTGTGGACACTGTGTCCATAGAGTGTGGTGACAGTGTTGATATTGTATGTAGAGACTCGGGGGAAAAAGAAAAAGAAAAAGAAAAAGAAAAAGAAAAAGAAAAAATAAAAGATATTGTGCATGAGGTCATGCACGAAGAAAATAAATCAAATAAAGATGTGCACCAAATGTTTGAAAGTTTGTGGTCACTATATCCAAACCAAAAAGGGAAGGGAAAGGTAAGTCTTAAGACCAAGAAGGAAATTCATAAGCATGGGTTTGATATAATCAAACGTTGCATTGAAAGATACGTAAGATACAAACCATCTTGGCAAGAATACCAACACGGAAGTACGTTTTTTGGAACCGGATATATTGATTACCTGGGTGATAACTTCTCAAATGTTAAAGCGCCAAGTGATGCAAATAAAGTTGAGCAGATTAACAACTTTGATCAGCGTGATTATAGCGAAGATGATCTTGATAAGTATTATTCTTGATGGTGTAAATCATGTTAACAGAAAAGCAAATAAACATCATGAAAATAGCAATAGGCTTTGATTTACATAATGGTTACGATGAAGAATTTAAAACAAAACGCAATTTTTATAATTGCTATTCCTGGAGTAAGGACCTTGAAAAATTAATAGAATGTGAGTTAATGCGTGAAAAAATTACAAAAAATCATTATGGTTTCAAATCAAAAGATTATGCTTTAACAAGTACAGGTTTTGATATTTTAAGTCATACTCTGGGCATAAAAATAGAGTATGTTGAGGAGCTGAATTAATGTGGAAGAACACTTTATTGACAGAGCAATAAGGTATAAAAAGCAATTGCAAAAACTAGGTATAACTCAACAAAAATTTGCTGATGAATGTGGTATAAGTCAGGCTGATGTATCTAAGCATTTGAGCATACTTAAGCTAGATAATGCAATTGTTAAATGCATTAAAAAAATAAGCTAAGTTTTATAAACGCATTGGCATTAGTGAAGGTATCAAAGCAAATGAACCAAAAGCGTATGATTAAAATTATTATGTTTACAAGATTTAAAGAACTTAGCGTTAAAAACTTTAATAAGCTCATCGAGTATGAATTGAATAAAAAAATATAGATAAACAAAAGAAAGCATGTTGGACAATATATTAAATTGTGGAGGTTCAAATGCAAAAGAGAAAATATGATGTGTTTGAGGAGTGGCTTAACATATGCAATGAAATTAAAGCTAGTACAGATGATTTAAGGATGCTTATATCTGATACTGAGGATATTAAATCATCACTTAAAGCAAATGTAATAAAAGATGTATGTGTAAACTCAGTAGAAGTTAACTCTCATGTAGAATCAATAGTATTTCAGTATGAGCGGGATATAAAAACATTGACTGATAGAGTTAAAAGGCTTAGTAAAATTAGGAGTAAATTGAATAATTCTATAAATAGACTTCCAGAGGAGTGCCATAAAATTATAGATCTTAGATATAAACAAAAAATGAACTGGGAAAAAATAAGTTTTGAAATGACTTACGATAAGCGTAATTGTATGATTTTGAGAGACAAGGCTAATGTAATAGTTACAAAGAGATGTAAAAAATATATTAAAGATTGGAGGGTTGAACAATATGGACAAGTTAAAATACATAGAGATAGCACAAAAGACAGCAATAAATCATTGTGGAGTATCGAAGCAATTAGATAAATGGAGAGAAGAAGTTTATGAACTTGAAGATGCTCTTAATAAATTTGAAAATTTTGAAGAGTCTGGTAGTCAAGATGAATTAAAAAGAAAGGAGTTTATAAAAGATATAGAGCTAGAATTATCGGATGTATATAATATGTGCGGTCAATTAGAGAAGATTTTTAAATTTACTCATACATCAATACTAGACAATATGCATTTTAAGATGAAAAGAACAATGGTAGTAATTGAAAAAGAGTTGGAGGCTGATCAGCGTGAACAAAGTTGAACCAATTCGAGACATGAATAAAGTTTTAGACATTCAGGAGTATCTTAAAAGCACAAGTCAAAGAGATTATGTACTATTCACATTAGGAATAACAACAGCAAGGAGAATAGGTGACATTCTCAAATTAAAGGTTAAGGATGTTAGGAATAAAGAGTCTATCAAAATCACAGAATCTAAAACTAAAAAAGAAATTGAAATACCTATTAATGATGATTTAAAAGAATTTTTTAAAAGTTATTTAAAAAATAAAAATGATTATGAGTATTTAATTAAAAGTCAAAAAAATGAAAATTCAGCAATATCAAGACAACAGGCTTACAAAATATTAAAGGATGTTGCTGAAAGATTTGGACTTAGTAGTATTGGTACACATTCAATGAGGAAAACATTTGGGTATCATTTCTATAATGATACAAAAGATATTATGATTCTTAAAGAAATACTTAATCATAGTCATCCGGAGGAAACACTAAGATACATTGGATTAAGAGACAGCGATAAGTACAAAAAGATGAAGAAATTTAAGTATACAAGAAAGTAGTATTATTTTTTTATATTTTTTTGGTTTATTATTACAATGTGTAGAATAAATGGGTTGTATATCTTCGTTTTAAAGGTGTCATATTAGCGTAAAGGTCATATAAGTCTAAGCGAGAATTTGAACGGCTTAAAATGGGTTTTAGAAAATGCAACACTTCCTGTTTTATGTCACATTTTTAGGAGGGAATTATGGAAAGGAATCAAATTGAAGAATTGTATCAAAAGTTAAAGTATTTAAAAGAAATGGAAGATTTTTTAATAAAACAAAATGCTGATGAAAAAACAAAATGGTTAAAATTAAAATCACCAGATAGTGAGTATATATTTCTTAATGGTGAAGTTAGAAAAGATTTTTTACAATTTGTAGAATTTCAAATAGGAAAGATATCAGATGAATTATCGGAGGTGTAAATTATGAATAAAATAATTTATGAAATGACAAAAGAGGAATTTGAAAGAAAAACAATATTAAATGAATACAGTACTATTAAAAAGCTAATAAATAGAGCTGCAAATGAAGGGCTAAATTATGTGTACATACGAAAATGTACAAATGAGAATGTTAATAGACTTTTAGATGAAGGATATAAAGTTTTTAAAAATGTTAGTTTTGCACTACATGAAGAAGATAAAAAATACAAACTTACTTGGTGTAACAATGAAGAAATACAAGAAAGGTTTTAAGTATTATTTGGATTGATGAAGAATTGAAAAAAATAAGAAAGATAGAAAGTGAGTTACATATATACGTAATTAATTTTTTATATTCTAAGGAGTGAAATTATATGGCTAAGTATAGAGTGGAAGCACAAGAACTAATTGTTATTGAGGTTGATGCAGATGATGAAGAAGAGGCTTGCATGAAGATGATAAATAAGATAGACAATAATGAGTTTGGGGAAGTAAGGGATTTAGACTGGAGTATTGGTGCATATTTAGTAAATGAATGTGATTAAAATGTGGATTGATGATGAACTAAATTTTAAGGAGGAATCAAAATGCAACCTACTGTTATATCTGGAGGTATAAATAATAAATTAATGACGCTAAAATTATCTAAAGAAGATTTTAAAAGATATGAATTGTTAAAAATGGCAGCGTGGTTAGTTGAACTTGAAAAAGGATTTATAGTTAAAAAATTTAAAAAGCCAACAAAAAAAGGAACTGAGTATACTTTTTTCAATCCAAAAACAAGTGAAGAATACGTAGAAAACTTAAAACTTTTTAAGGAATATATTATCGAAATCCAAAAGAATGATTTTGATGATGCAGTTTTAAGAGAAATTAAAATATTAAAAAAGATATTAACTTTACATATATCAAGATTAGGTGATTAAAATGTGGATTGATGATGAATGTAAAAAGCTAAGAAATAGGTTAAGTGAATTACATAGATATAAAGATCTAATGATTATTAATGAAAATGATTGGAATCATAAACCTGCAGTTATTTTCAAATTGTATATACAGTATAAAAGTGCTGCTAAAGTTGCAGAAATTGTAAGACCTCATATAAAAACTGAAAAAGGACATTCTTTTCAAAATAAACATGTGAATGAATTGTTGAATAAAAAGCTTAGTGAGTTAGATATTGATTTAGAACTGTATAATGCAGTTAAGAAGATTAGAAATATGAATAAAAAAAATAAATCATGAGGTATATTATGTGGAAAATTAAAAAAGTTATCAATGTTGCGGTAGGATGTGTTATGGCAAGTTTTTTAACAAATAATGAAAAAGATATAGTGGTTAATAAAATTAGGGAAATCGAAGACAGTATGCTTAAAATGGCAGGATATATTAGCGAGTTGGATATTGATGAAGATATATGTAAAAAAGTTAATTGTTCTGATGATATTTATGAAGATAAGACAAAAGACGAATGTGTTAATTGCATTATAAAATATTTTAGTAAAAAATAAATTCATTTTTTACTAGGGATAAAAATAAAAGACATTAGAATCTAAGGAGAAATTAGATATGTTAACAGGTGTTTGGAGAGATATACCAGGGTCTGAAAAATATCAAATTGATTCAGTTGGTAATATAAGACGTAAGCTCAAAAAAGGATTTAGGAACATAAGCACTTTTATAAAAGATGAATATTACACTGTAAAAGTAGATTTGAACGGAATATATAAAGAATGTAAAGTACATATGTTAATTGCGTTAGCATTTGGGTTGATAAAACAACATGGTGAAGTATATTATTTCAAAAATAGAAATAAGACTGATTGCTTTTTATCAAATATAGCTATAATAAGCAAATCAGATTTAGCCAAAATAACAGGTGCATATAGCAATAAAAAAGCAGTTGTTAAAATAGATCCTAATGGAGAGATAGTAGAATTTTACAAAAGTGCAAGAGAGTGTGCTAGATGTAACTATATGAGTAATCAAACAATTAGTGACAGATGCAATAAAAAAGTTAAGTCCAAATTTGCACCAGATGGATATGAATATAAGTGGGATAGTGATTTAAAATATTAAAGTGAGGTGAATATAATATGCAAAATGATTTTGTAGAATTTAATGGTGAAGAAAATGAAAAATAGTTTTTGGAGAAATGTTTGGAACAATGGGAAAAGTCAGCTAATAGTAAAGAATCAGATATGATGAAACTTTGTCAATTGGGACTTATGTTTTCGGAAATGAGACATAGAATTGATGAAATAGAATAAAAAAATATTCACTTTTTTAACATACAAAAAACACCACATATGCAAGAATTGACTTAGGTTTCGAAGGAAATTAAACTTTTCACTTTTTTTCACTTTTTGTGTGATAAAATGTAGATGTTGGTTGAATAGGGTTCACCTCAAAATAATTAAATATATTCACTGTAAAAAACTTTAGTCCATGTGGCTAAGGTTTTTTACTGTAAAAGAGTCTAAATGACTCTGTTAATAATGCTAGGGTAGTTTAAGAAAAAATTGGTAAAACGATGAAGACGTTCAAGAAGATGCAGGTTCGAATCCTGCACCTAGCTTAATTAAATAAAAATATATATGGAGGTAGTTAAAATGGTTAGAGCAAAATTTAAGGTTGAAACAAAGCTTGAGAATGAGTATGGTTTTGAAATTAATTTAAAACCAGTAATAGGTGGAAGTGAAGAAAATGAAAAGTTTTACAATTATACTCCAGCTGGAAGTGTAAATTTATGAACAGTCAATATACATGCTGCTGAAAAGTTTGAGGTAGGCAAAGAGTATTATGTTGATTTCACTCAAGCACAAGAAGGTGATTACTAATGGGTAGCTTTACAAGAAAAGTTCTAAGAAATAAAATGAGAAAAATATATGGAAATACAGGGCTAAGAAGTGCATGGAGAAGGTATCAATGTAAACAATATGGTGATGAAGGAATATTACTCGTACATATGCTTAAGAGAAGAGTTACCAATGCAATAAGAATACATATAAAAAACAAGAAAAAACCAGCATTATTAATAAGATGGTTTAGAAAAGCAGGGTTAGCAGTATAGTTCAAGATATAAAAGGTACTTCCAGAAAATAAAATCCATTGCGGGGGCGGACGAG